>Ga0307380_10000770_pt1 | contig 48061 bp, 32 predicted proteins | sample UN3MG_FD_202239 | JGI IMG/M metagenome (GOLD analysis project Ga0307380, IMG submission 202239) | Soil microbial communities from Risofladan, Vaasa, Finland - UN-3 | ecosystem: Environmental > Terrestrial > Soil > Coastal area > Acid sulfate soil | place: Finland: Risofladan, Vaasa | collected... | reverse complement strand
CAATATCTTTGAGTTTGATATGCTTTCCTGCACGCAGCGAAACATTGGAGGTAATAAGCATTTTGCAGTCGGAATCATTTATGCGGCCCTCGATCGCGTCTGAGCTGAATCCACCGAAGATAACCGAGTGAATCGCTCCGATTCGGGCACACCCCAGCATTACTATCGGAAGTTCCGGAACCATCGGCATATAAATCGCTACACGGTCTCCTTTTGTTATGCCTTTTGATTTCAGGACATTGGCAAATTTACAGACTTCCTTGTGAAGCTGCTCGTAGGTGAATTTTTTGACGGCGTCTTCCGCCTCACCCTGCCAAAGCAGTGCGGTCTTCTTTGCGACAGGTGTTCCGAGATGCCGGTCGAGACAGTTATACGCAACATTCAGTTCGCCGTCAGCAAACCATGTGTGCTCGATCTTCCGGCTCTTTGTGTCCCATGTGTACTCCAGAGCCTTTGTTGGCTCCTTGAACCAATGAAGGCTTTTTGCCTGTTCAAGCCAGAAGCTGTCCGGGTCATCAACAGATTCCTCCCACATCTGTTGGAACTGTTCCATGCTGTTGATGTAAGCATTGGCCTTGATTTGCTCTGGTGGTGGAAATGTCCGCTCTTCACTCATAAGGGAGTCAATAGCTTTTTTTTGTCCCATAGATTCTCCTTTGTGTATTAAATTATTGTGTGTTATTAGCTTCTATTTTAGCTTCTATTTATATTTTTCTCTAAGGAGTTAATATATTTAGTTCCTTTAATGTATTTGATATTATTAGACACATCCTGAATATGCTTATGATGTGAACATAACAAACGCATCTCTTTACCTGAATCTACGGGATATGTCAAGCTAAATATCTCATTTCAGGGAATTTTTGAATTTATCTGCTGTATTTAATCAGCAAAATCAGAAAGGAAGGGCCAAGTACCAACCGAATTCCGTGCCAAGCAAGACAAAACAACAAAAGTGTATGGTATGTTCCTAAGACAGCCCATGGATATCTCAGTTTTTTGTTGGTATTGGTGACTCAAAACTGTTATAATCAATTTTTTACAGGTCCCAATTTACATACTGTAAGGGATGGACAATGATCGGAAAAATTTATATGTATATGCTGATTCTTCTGGTAGCCGGCTGCGGAGTCCATTCCACATGCGATCGCTCCTACGTTGCTAAGGGTATTAAGGAACGTACTGATTATGAGTTAGGGCAGGTAACCAAACCAGGCGGATTTCAACTCCCGTACGGGGTATTGCTTGATGACGGCCTCACAGAGGATGAGGCGGTAGCTTTAGCCCTATGGAATAACGCCCAGTTTCAAGCTGATTTGGCGGCCCTGGGTTTTGCCCGTGCCGATTTGATCGAAGCAGATATGCTGGCTAATCCGGTATTTTCCCTTTTGTTCCCCATTGGCCCCAAAGCCCTCGAAATGGGGCTGGACGTACCTATCGATTTCATCTGGCAGCGTCCCCGCCGCCTCACCGCGGCCAAGCTTGATGCCCAAAGTCTTTCCGAAAACCTCATCGAGCATGGTCTGGCCCTTATTCGAGACGTTCATACAACCTACGCTGATTTGTGGTTGGCTCAGAAGCAGGCCCGCTTAGCTCTGGAGGCAACTAAAGTACAAATTCAAATAGCTGAGCTTGATCAGGCACGTCTCAAAGCTGGTGATATCAGCGAATTGGCCGCCTCGTCCGCTTATATTGATTCGCTTCGAGCAGCGGATACTACTAAGCGTTTAGCAAAGGAAACTACTATCTTAAAGCAAAGGCTTAGTACTTTGCTTGGACTTGTCTCAGATGATACGACTTTTGATATAGAACCATTGGATGTTACACCAGGATCGACTTTATCGATCGATGAATTGCAGGAAATGGCTCTTGCTGCCCGGCCGGACCTGCGAGCGGCTGAACTTGACATCGAAGCGGCCGGCGAACGCCTGGGTTGGGAGCAATCGAAAATCTACAACTTCATTGCCATTATCGATGCCAAGGATGAGGGCCAGGATTCCCTATCGGTCGGACCGGGTTTTGTGATTGAAATCCCCATTTTCAATCAGAATAACGGTAGAATCGCCCGGGCGAAAGCGGAATTGGAACGGGCCGTTCGGCAATATGAAGCGGTCCGTCATAACATTATTCTTCAGGTAAATCAAGCTCACACTCAATATGTCTCGGCAAACGAGGAATTCGAGTTGTGGAGCAACGATATTATTCCTTCTTTGGAGCAAACAGTCGAACGGACCCAGAAATCCTTTAAGGCCGGCGAAGTTCCTTATACTTCAGTCTTGGAAGCTCAGCAAATACTTGTTGAGGCTCGAATGCGCCAGACGGAATCAGCCGCCCATCTGCACCGCATCGCAGCGGAGCTCAATTATTGTATCGGAAAGAAAATGATATAGGCGTAATTCCCAACGGCCATAAATCAGGAGATAGTTATATCATGTGTAATTATTTGAAATACTTTTGCTTGTTGGCGGCGCTAACAATGGTATGGGGGTGCAGCAAAAAAACAAAATCGAAAGAGAAGCCGCCCCCTCCGGCAAAAGTTCAAAATGCCGTTAAAGAAACAGACCTCACAACTATCACCCTTACTAACGAAGCCGAATCCCGGTTAGGAATTCAAACAGTTATTGTCGAATACCGTTCGGTAGAAAAAGACCGGACGTTCGGCGGCGAGATTATGCCGGTTTCGGGCCATTCGGTAACCGTATCAGCTCCTCTTTCGGGTACGCTGTTCGCTGCAGATAACGGTTTGCTTCTCAATGCGGGCCAACAGGTAACTCACTCTCAGCCGCTCTATCGCCTGTTGTTGGTGCTGCCCGAGCAAAACCTCTTAAGTGTACAAGAAGAAATTTCCCTCCAGAAAGTGGAGTTTGACCTTGCCCAGGCGAAAGTCAAGCGGGCCCAACAGATGCTCGATGATAAGGCCGGCAGCGTGAGAGAATTGGAAGATGCAAAAGCTCAATTAGCCAGGGTCGGAGTGGCACTGGAGACCGCGCAAGCACGAATGGAGCTTCTCAAAAGCGGCGAACTCGATTCGGCGGCCGAGGGACTGTCTTCGTTGATAATCAAGTCTCCGATGGATGGTATCATTCAGAAGATTCATGTCGCGCCCGGCCAGACGGTCACGGCAGCGACGGCTCTCTTAGATATTGCGAGCATTGATCCGGTTTGGGTAAAAGTTCCGGTATATGTCGGTGATCTGGCGACTATAGACACAAAAAAGCCGGCCCGGGTGCACAGTTTGGCCGATTTTGCAGGGGCCGAGACACAGACTGCCGAACCTGTTGTGGCGTCCTTTAGTGCCGATCCGCAGTCCGCTACAACAGATCTATTCTATGAATTGTCAAACGCGGACCTTTCGTACAGGCCGGGCCAAAAGATTAGTGTAACCCTGAGTCTGAAAGATACCGAACAAAGCCTGGTCGTGCCCTATTCTTCCATTCTCTACGATATGTATGGTAGCGCATGGATTTATGAAAACACCGAACCGAGAGTTTATATACGTCGGCGTGTGGAGCTGCGTCGTGCGCTCGGCGAGCTTGCAATTCTATCCCGCGGCCCCGCCGTCGGGGCTAAAGTGGTCAGTGCGGGCGCTGCCGAGTTATTCGGTACTGAGTTTGGAGTGGGCAAATAATGTTAAGGTGGCTTATTTCCACATCTTTACGGCTTAGGGTTGCTGTCGTAGCTCTGATGGCTATGGTGCTGGTTGTTGGTTTTCGCGTGGTAAGCCAGACGCCGATGGACGTTTTTCCCGAATTTGCACCGCCCTACGTAGAGGTCCAGACCGAAGTGCCCGGGTTGTCGACCGCCGAGGTTGAGGCGCTCGTAACGGTCCCAATCGAGAACGCCTTGAACGGCACCGCCTGGGTCCAGACCATCCGTTCGAAATCGGTCATGGGCCTGTCGTCGGTGGTTCTGTATTTCAAGCAGGGTGTGGATATACAGGCGGCCCGGCAAATGGTACAGGAACGCCTTTCACTGGCGGCAGAATCGTTGCCCAATGTGGCCAAGCCTCCTGTGATGCTCCAGCCCCTTTCTTCTACCAGCAGGGCACTCAAAATCGGTATCTCATCAAAGACACTTACGCAAATGGAAATGAGTTCTCTGGCCAAATGGATTATCCGTCCGCGACTTGTCTCGATACCCGGCGTGGCGAACGTCGCAATCTGGGGTGAGCGAGACCGGCAGCTCCAGGTACTGGTTGACCCGGACAGGCTGCGGGCGAATAATATCACCCTTGCTCAGGTTGAGCAGGCCGCCGGTGATGCCGTGGAATTAACGGGCGGCGGTTACCTCGATATGCCTAATCAGCGATTAGCCGTTTCACACATCTCACACATCAAGACCGCCGAGGATTTGGCCCAGGTCGTTGTCGCGTTTCGCAACGGTTCCGCCCTCAGACTGGGCGATGTGGCTGACGTGGTGGAGGATTTTGGAGCTCCTATCGGGGATGCCATAATCAATGATGGGCCGGGGATACTTCTGATAGTGGAAAAACAGCCCTGGGCCAACACGCTGGTAGTGACTCGCAACGTGGAAGCTGCGCTGGATGCACTGCGTCCCGGCCTGACGGATCTCGATATTGACTCAACAATTTTCCGTCCCGCCGGCTTTATCGAAATGTCCATAGAGAATCTCAATCGCGCCCTGTTGTACGGCTGTATTCTGGTGGTGATTGTCCTGGCGTTTTTCCTGTACGACTGGCACACGGCCGTCATCAGTGCGCTGGCTATTCCATGTTCCCTGATCATTGCTGCCCTGATACTCCACTACAGGGGGGGCACCATCAATACTATGGTACTGGCCGGCCTGGTTATCGCCATCGGTGAGGTTGTCGATGACGCAATTGTCGGCGTAGAAAACGTCATGCGACGCCTTCGCCTGAATCGTGCGGCGGACAATCCTAAATCCTCGTTTGAGGTGGTCCTGAAGGCCTCCGTAGAGGTGCGAAGTGCCGTGCTGTACGGCAGTCTGATTGTGGTCCTTGTCCTGATTCCCGTATTCTTCCTGCCCGGTCTGAGCGGAACGTTCTTCAGACCGCTGGCTCTGTCATATATCCTGGCCATACTGGCCTCGCTGCTGGTAGCGCTGACCCTCACGCCGGCGCTCTGTTTGATTATGCTTCCCCGCGCGTCCCTGCATCCAAAAGATTCACCGCTGGTGAACTTGCTCAAAAGAGGATATCAGGTGGTTCTGCCCTGTTTGATAAGGCATCCGAACTGGTCCATATTGATTGTAGTACTGGTGCTCGGCGCCGCCGGCGCCACTATACCGATGCTGGGAGAAGAATTTCTGCCAAGTTTCAAGGAATACGATTTCCTGATGCATTTTGTCGAGAAGCCCGGCACATCGGTTGAGGCCATGGACCGCATCACAATTCGCGCCAGCAAGGAGTTGCGGTCTATTCCGGGAGTTAGAAATTTCGGTGCCCACATCGGCCGCGCCGAAGTCGCCGATGAGGTCGTCGGGACCAATTTCACCGAGCTTTGGATCAGCATAGATCCGCAGGTCGATTATGACGCCACAGTTGCCGAAATTAAGGAAGCGGTGGAAGGTTATCCCGGCCTCTATCGGGATGTGCTCACCTATCTGCGGGAGCGCATCAAGGAGGTGCTGACAGGCACCGCTGCAACGGTGGTCCTGCGTATATTCGGGCCGGACCTGGCCGTGCTCCAGGAAAAGGCAAAAGAGATAGCCGGAGCTATCGGCGAAATTGACGGCATTATCGACCTGCATGTGCAGCCCCTGACGATGATACCGCAGGTGGAAATAAAATTCCGCCCCGAAGCGGCGGCCCAGTTCGGCCTGGCCCCCGGCGATGTCCGCCGAGCCGCCAATACCCTGCTCAAAGGAGCCAAGGTCGGTGAGATATATGAGGAGCAGATGATTTTCGATTGTGTCGTATGGGGAACTCCGAAGGTACGCCATGACATTACAGCGCTGCAAACTTTAGTTATTGACACACCGACCGGTGGACATGTGCCGTTAGGACAAGTTGCTGATATTTATATCGCCCCCACGCCCAACCAGATTACCCGCGAGGCCAACTCCAGACATATCGATGTCTCATGCAATGTAGCAGGACGGGACCTCGGCAGTGTGGCGCGCGAGATCGAAGCGAAGGTAGGTGCCATTGATTTCGATACCGGCTATCATCCGGAAATTCTCGGCGAATATGCCGAGCGTCAGCAGTCGAGAAACCGCCTCCTGGGCGTGGCGGTACTGTCTGCATTGGGAATCTTCTTCATAGTCTATTCCGATTTTGCCTCTGTTCGGCTGGCCCTGCTGCTGATGCTGTGCCTGCCTATCGCCCTGACCGGCAGCATCTTCAGCGCCCTGTTCAGTGGCGGCGTCTTATCACTGGGTTCGATAGTTGGATTCGTAACCGTTCTGGGTATCGTCGGCCGTAACGGCATCATGCTTATCAGCCACTATCGCCACCTGGAGACCGAAGAGAACATGCCGTTCGGGGAAGAACTGATCCTGCGCGGCGCAATGGAGCGCCTGTCACCTATTTTGATGACGGCACTTACAACGGCGCTGGCTCTTCTTCCTATTGTGATTGGAGGCAATCGGCCCGGACAGGAGATAGAACACCCGATGGCTATCGTAATCATGGGCGGGCTGGTCACCTCAACCCTGCTCAACCTGCTGTTCATGCCGGCCCTGTACTGGAAATTCGCAAAGGCCAAATCGAAGTGAAGTCTCAAAAAGCAACCGGTCCGTTTGTCTTATTTTATTTGTGTTCGGCGACTATTGTGACTCAACCTCAAGTCCGGCGGATCGTTTAGCTGATTCTACTGTATTGTAAAGGAGCATCGTTATCGTCATTGGGCCTACGCCGCCGGGGACCGGAGTAATGAGTGAGGCCTTTTCCTTCACCGCTTCGAAATCCACATCGCCGACGAGGCGATAGCCTTTCTTCTTTGTTGCGTCCTCAACGCGGTTAACGCCAACGTCGATTACTACTACACCTTCTTTGACCATATCCGCTGTAACGGTATTGGGTCGACCGGCGGCGGCGATGACAATATCAGCTCGTTTCGTGTGATAGCTCAGGTCTCTGGTATGCGTATGGCAGACTGTTACAGTGGCATTTCCTGTGGGATTCTTCTGGATGAGCATGTTTGCCAAGGGCTTGCCGACGATATTGCTTCGTCCGACGATTACTACTTCAGCACCGTTAATGGTAACGCCGCTTCGTATCAACAACTGAATAATTCCGTGTGGTGTGCAGGGCAAAAAGGCCTTTTCGCCAACCATCATTTTACCTACGTTCATTGGATGAAATCCATCGACGTCTTTGGCAGGATCAATTGCCAGAAGAACTTCCGACTCATTAAGACCCTTGGGCAAAGGCAACTGAACTAAAATGCCGTTGATTTTTGAGTCGTTGTTCATTTTCTTCACCAGTGCCATCAACTCATCCTGTGAAGTATCAGCGTCCAGCCGATTATCGTCTGAATAAATCCCGATATTTTCGCAGGCACGTTCTTTGGCAGTGACATAGGATTTTGAAGCCGGGTCTTCACCCACTAAAATGACGCCCAGACCCGGTACAATACCCTGCTCTTTGAGCTTGGCTACTTCGGCTTTCAATTCTTCGCGCATATCTTCGGCGACTTGCTTTCCGTCTATAATTTGTGCTGTCATCGTTTACTCCTGAAAAACCAGCGAACGTATACTCTGGATTTTGCCAAAAACTCCGAATCTGTATCCTTTTTAGAACAGGCCCTGCACTTTTCCTGTGTTTACATCCACATCTATACGCCGAAAGGCCGGATTCGATCCCGTGCCTGGCATTAACTTAATCGCACCAGCTACAGGTACTATGAAACCAGCTCCCTTGTAAACCATGATATCGCGAATCGGCAGCTCCCAGCCTTTGGGTCTGCCCTTGATGTCCGGGTCATGTGATAAGCTCAGATGAGTCTTGACCATACAGGTTCCAAGCTCATTTGCTATTGGATCGGCTTCGAGGGCTTTTGCCTTCTCCAGTGCCTCATCAGTATAAGTCACGCCATCAGCTCCATACACTTCCTTTGCGATAAGCTCGATTCGCTTTCTTAACGGGGTATTAAGATCGTAAAGGAACTTGAAGTCATTTTTTTCGTCACAGGCCTGAATGACTGCTTCAGCCAGCTCGATTGCGCCGTCACCGCCTTTGAGCCAGTGCTCCGAAACCGCGGCCAGTGCGCCGTTTTGTTCAGCTACTTTTCGCACTAATTCAATCTCTGCCTTGGTGTCGGTGTAGAAGCTGTTTATGCAAACGACCGGCCGGACACCGCTCTTCTTGACGGTCTCGATGTGTGCGACAAGGTTTTCACAGCCTTTCTCCACTAATTCGAGATTTTCCTTGATGTATTCTTCTGCCAAGGGCAATCCCGGCTTAACGGCTGGCCCGCCGCCGTGCATTTTCAAAGCACGGATTGTAGCTACGATAACCACGGCGTTAGGTGTAAGTCCTGACCAGCGGCATTTCAAGTTCCAGAATTTCTCGAAGCCGATATCAGCCCCAAAACCGCTTTCCGTAACGTGGTAATCGCCCAGCTTAACGCCGATTCTGTCAGCAATAATCGAACTTTGCCCGATGGCTATATTGGCAAACGGTCCGGCATGCACAAATACGGGCTGGCCTTCTACAGTCTGAAGCAAATTCGGATTGATTGCATCGACCATCCAGGCGGTCATCGCACCATCAACTTCCAGGTCGGCAGTTGTGACTTCATTTCCTTTCTTGTCATACGCAACAACGATTTTGCCCATACGATCGCGCATGTCTTTAAGGTCCTTGGCGACAGCCAAAATCGCCATTACCTCACTGGAGACGGTGATGGCAAATCCCGATTCCATCTCATAGCCGTCCATCTTACCACCCTTACCGATAGTAATATTGCGAAGGGCCTGGGCGCAGAAATCAATTACCCAATTCATTTGAATCCGCTCTGGATCAATATCGAGCCGCTTTAGCCCTCTTTGGGCCAGCTTCTCGTCGTCGTAATTCCTCTCGTGCTGCATACGCGAGCTCAGCGCAACCATGGCCAGATTGTGGGCATTCGTAATGCAGTCTATATCGCCTGTAAGCCTGATTGAGAAGGGGGTCAGCGGGATACATTGTGCCAGCCCGCCCCCGGCCGCCGAGCCTTTTATGTTGAATGTTGGCCCGCCGCTGGGCTGCCGTATCGCCCCCACTACACGTTTTCCAAGTTTGCCAAGGCCTTCTACCAATCCCATACTCGAGGTAGTTTTGCCTTCGCCAAGAGGTGTTGGGGTAATAGCGGTAACGTCGATATACTTTGCGTCAGGTTTGTCTGCGAGTCGACCAAGTGCTTTGAGATAATCGACTTTGCCCAGGAGACGTCCCATGGGGAGTAATTCATCATCCTCGAGTCCGAGTTCCTCGGCTAATTGACAAAAAGGTTTCATGTTCTCTTCGGCAGCTTCTGCAATCTGCCAATCCTTCATCTTTGTTGGATCGAGCTTCATAGTTCGTTCCTCTCCTTAAACAATTATTTTTCAAAATTCATTTGTGATACGATAAGTTGGTGTGATGTTTGGAATACTGTAATTTGAATAGTCAAGAGAAGGTTCATTGTAGAGCTATTCATTAGAATCTCCTGCTAAGTAACCGATTTAGGTCAGGATTGTACATTCTTGATTGCTCCGAGACAACAATAAACTGAATCTAAAAAATAATCTTTTTTATAGATTAAATTCGGGCACATAATTCTCAGGGGTCGAATTTTTCTGCTATTGAGTGTCAGTATATACCCTCATCGTCAACTGATTGACTTCTTCTCATGTTCGGGAATTAACGTTCAGCATGCGAGGGTAACTCACCGCCCGTGCAAATTATTGCTTAATTATCAGTTGCTGCCGGGCGTGTTGCAAGGTATAATGCCTCGTTATCTGAGATTAGTTGCGCTCTTGGGAGAATTGTATTTCAGGCGGTAAGATATGCAATGCAATAAAGACGTACCACTCGATAAAACTGCGGCACTGAAAATATGCGAGTCGATGGGACGGATAACATCGGACAGTCTGATTCCTATTCTTCAGCAAATCCAGGGTGTTTATGGTTATCTGCCAGCGGAGATCCTGCAGGAGGTGAGCAAACGCACCGGCCTTCCCGTAAGTCGAATGTACGGAGTTGCCACTTTCTACGAGCAATTCCATCTCGAACCCCGGGGTCGTCATACGATTAAGTGCTGCCGAGGGACAGCGTGTCATGTAAAGGGAGGCCGTGAGATAGCAGAAGCCATAGAACGCGAACTTGGTGTGGAGGAGGGAGAGACGACAGAAGATATGCGATTTACCTTCGAGACAGTCGCATGTCTGGGAACGTGCTTTTTGGCGCCCGTAGCGATGATCAATAACGACTACTTCGGCAACGTTTCTGCAAGCAGGATAAAGGCGATTATCGATAGGTACGAATAAGGTAAATGAGCGTGCAGACGATTAACACTCCCAAAGAGCTAAAAGAGATAGCCCGACAGGTGCAGAAGGCCCGTCGAGACTATCGATGTCGCGTCCTGATCTGCATGACGGGCTGCCGGGCGCTTGGTGCAGCAGATGTGGCAGCGGCGTTCAGAGATAAACTCGCTGCCGCCAAGCTTGATAAGGAAGTCGAGGTCGTAGAGACCGGTTGCATCGGATTATGTGCGCGGGCGCCGGTAATGCTCATCGAGCCGTACGAGTATCTCTACGGCGGGGTGAAACCGGAGGATGTCGATGAAATAATCGAAAAGACAATTCGCAACGGCCGGCCCGTTGAGTCACTCTGCTCAGTTGAAGACGGCAAGACTCTGCCCGGAATCGGTGACGTAGGCTTCTACAAAGAGCAGCAGAAAGTCGTGCTGAAAAACTGCGGCAGGATCAATCCAAAGAATATTGAAGACGCCATCGTGCGTGGATGCTACGAGGCGGCGTCAAAAGCCCTGTGCACCATGACGCCGGAAGAGGTTATCGAAGAGGTCACTAATTCCGGCCTAAGAGGACGTGGCGGCGCGGGCTTCCCGACGGGTGTGAAGTGGCGCTTCTGCCGGGAAGCTCCCGGCGATGAGAAGTACCTGATCTGCAACGCCGATGAGGGTGACCCTGGGGCATTCATGGATAGAGCGCTCAAGGAAGGTGACCCGCACAGAGTCATTGAGGGAATGATTATCGCGGCCTATGCCATTGGAGCCTCGCATGGTTTCGTTTACGTGCGAGCGGAATATCCCATCGCAGTGGAACACACCACCATTGCTCTCGATCAGGCACGGAAGTTAAGCTTACTTGGCGAGAATATCCTTGGCTCGGGATTCGATTTCGACATAGAGGTGCGTATGGGGGCTGGGGCGTTTGTATGTGGAGAAGAGACAGCCCTGATTGCCTCGCTTGAAGGCAACCGCGGCATGCCTCGGCCAAGGCCGCCGTTTCCTGCCCAGAGCGGATACCACGGCAAACCTACCAACATCAACAACGTCGAGACTTTCGCCAATGTACCGCTTATCATAAATAACGGCGCGAAGTGGTACTCCTCCATCGGAACCGAAGGGAGCAAAGGAACGAAAATATTTGCCCTTGCCGGCAAGGTGAACAACACCGGCCTGGTGGAGGTCCCAATGGGTGCAACCCTGCGTCAGATTGTGTTCGATGTTGGCGGCGGAATCCAAAAGGGCCGAAAATTCAAGGCCGCACAGATGGGCGGCCCTTCCGGCGGATGCGTCCCCATGCAGTTCCTCGACCTCGAAATCGATTACGATTCGGTCAAGGACATCGGCGCCATCATGGGCTCCGGCGGGCTTATTGTCATGGATGAAAATACCTGCATGGTGGATATCGCCAGATTTTTCCTGCAATTCGTTCAGAGCGAATCCTGCGGCAAGTGCACACCTTGCAGGGTGGGCACGAAAAAAATGCTTCAAATTCTCCAGGCAATCTGTCGCGGTGACGCCGAGCCGGAAGACCTTGACCGGCTGGCACGATTGGCTAAGCACGTCGGCAAAGCATCGCTTTGCGGGCTTGGCCAGACCGCACCGAATCCGGTGCTTTCGACTCTGCGTTACTTCCGCCACGAGTACGAAGAGCATATTGGCGGCTACTGCTCGAGTATGGTATGCAAGCTGATCTCACCGGCGCCGTGCCAGCGCACGTGCCCAATAGGCATGGACGCACCCAGTTATATCGCCCTGACCGGATTGGGACGTTTTGCTGAGGCCCTGGATGTCATCTATCAGGACAATCCCTTTCCCGCAGTCTGCGGCCGAATCTGCCCACGACCTTGCGAGGCCAACTGTACTCGCGGCGAGATCGACAAGCCGTTGGCGATCCGCGCGCTGAAACGCTTCATAGCCGACCAACTAATGTCAAACTCGCCCCTGCCGCCTGTACAGTTTAAAGCCTCACGTTCGGAACGAGTAGCGATAGTGGGTGCAGGTCCCTGCGGCCTGACCGCGGCGTATGACCTGGCTTCTCTGGGATACGCAGTGACTGCCTTCGAAGCACGACGAAAGGCTGGAGGCATGCTCAGACATGCGGTTCCCGATTTCAGGTTGAGCAAGGATACTGTAGATCGGGAGGTGGCCCGCATCGGCTCTGTGGTTACAATCCGCAGCGGGCACACCCTGGGCAAAGATTTCACTCTGGCCGAATTGCTCTCTGACGGTTTCAGTGCCGTTCTGCTGGCGATGGGGGCAGCCAAGGGTACCCCGCTGACCCTTCGAAAACCACCTAAGACCAGGGACTGTCTGGACGCGGTAAAGTTCCTGCTGGCAGCAAAGAGAGGAAAGGCTGTTTGCCCAGGCAAACGGATCGTCATAATTGGAACCGGCCATCTGGCCGTTGACGCGGCTCGTACAGCCGTACGTCTCGGAGCCTCTCATGTGATAGTTCTTCACGCAGCGAGTCGCAAGCATTTACCTATCTCCAAAGAGGAATTTAAGGAGGCGACGGCCGAGGGGGTTACCTTCCAGTGTGATTGCCTGCCAGTGGATGTGGTGATAAAGCAGGGGCGTACAAGGGCGGTTCGCTGCCTGAAGACCACCTCTGGGTCCAGGGACGAGACGGGTCGCCAGCGTCCGGAGCCCGTCGCCGGGTCTCAATTCAGTATTCCATGCGATGCTGTGATTTCGGCCATGGGACACCGACCCGATACGAGTTGCCTCGGGAACGAACCGAGTATAAGCCGGGGGATTCTTGATAACATCATTGTTGATCCGGTTACCTTGGAGACCGGTCTGCGGGGCGTTTTTGCCGCAGGTGACGTGGTTTCGGGGGGCGCAACGGTGATCGAAGCCATAGCTGCCGGCCAAAGGGCCGCTGCGGCTATTCATCGCTGCTTGAACGGTCTGCCGCCAGATCCCCGCTTCAAGCTTCCCAAGCCCCGGCGTCGCGTGGAGTTCTACGAGGTCGAAGAAGAACTGAAGTCGTTCAAACGGCCGGCCGAGCCTCATTTGAATGTGAATACCCGCAGGAAGGGATTTGACGAGGCCGTATGTGTTTACCCGGTCGAAACCGCAATGAAAGAAGCCATGCGCTGTTTGCGTTGTGACCTTGACTAAGTTAAAGGAGAGAAGACGTTGGATATTACTCTCGAGCGATTGGATGAGATTCTGTTGGAGCATGACTACGATCAATGCGCCCTGATCGCAGTGCTTCAGCAGGTCCAGCACGAGGCGGGCTATTTGTCTGCCGCTGTGTTGGTGAAACTCTCTGAAAGGCTCGGGGTGCCGGCGGCCCGGCTGCAAGCCTTGAGCACTTTCTACAAGTGCTTCAGCCTCGTTCCCACAGGCCGACATAAGGTGGCCGTCTGTATGGGTACTGCCTGCCACGTACGAGGGGGGACCCAGGTACTGGAAGCATTGGAGCGGGAACTGAGAATCAAGTCGGGCCGGACCACTCCGGACAGACGCTTCACACTGGAGTCAGTCCGCTGCCTGGGCTGTTGCAGTTTGGCGCCGGTGGTGCGCGTGGGAGAGAAGGTCTATGGGTCAATGGACCAGCGCAAGGTGGTCAGGGTTCTCAAGGAACATCAATAACGAAAGTGGATTCGATGACGAGCGATAAAAAGATCCGAACGGTAGCCGACCTGACCGGGCTCAAAAAGCTTGGCGAAAAATCCCTCTGCGCGGAGGTCCCCAAGGTCTCGATAGGAACGGCGACCTGTGGGCTGGCCACCGGCTCGGCCGATGTCTATGAGAGCTTCCGGCAGGAGGTGGATTCACGCGGTATGGAGGTAATAGTAGCACGCACAGGATGCATCGGCTACTGTCAAATGGAACCCATCGTCTCCTTGAGAATTCCCGGTAAAGGGGGGCTGCTTTTGAAGAAGATGACGGCCAGGCTGGTTCCCCCGGTCTTGGATGCCCTCCGGGGGGGCGAGTTTCCGAGGCAGGCAGTGCTTTGTACCCTGAACGGGGATTCAGCGATGGACGGATTTCCCTCGCAGCAGGAGTTGGGATTCTACAGAAAACAAGTTAAGATAGCCTTAAGGAACTGCGGGTTAATAGACCCCGAGAACCTTCCCGAGTACGTTGCCACCACCGGATATCACGCACTATTCAAGGTCATCACTTCGATGAAACCGGCGGCGGTGATTTCCGCCATAAAGCAATCCGGTCTCAGGGGCCGGGGCGGAGCGGGTTTTCCCACGGGTCGTAAGTGGGAGATAACCTTTTCCCAGCCGTCAGAAGAAAAATTCATCGTTTGCAATGCGGACGAGGGAGATCCGGGGGCCTATATGGACCGCTCTATCCTCGAGGGCGATCCTCATGCCGTTTTGGAAGGGATGATTATCGGAGCCTACGCCATGGGGGCAAGTCAGGGCTTTATATACATCCGCGATGAATATCCTGAAGCGATACGCAAGTTCGAGAAAGCCGCCGCCGATGCCGCCACGTATGGACTTCTGGGACGTGACATTCTCGGGTCTGGTTTTAATTTCACTGTAAAGGTGGTGCGGGGCGGCGGAGCGTTTGTCTGTGGCGAAGAAACCGCTCTGTTGGCCTCATTGAACGGATTGACGGGAGAACCACGGCAGCGGCCCCCGTTCCCGGCTCAGAAGGGACTTTGGGGACGGCCTACTAACATCAATAACGTGGAAACCTGGGCCAACGTTCCTCGCATCATCCTCGATGGCCCGGAGAAATTCTCGCGGCTGGGCACCGAGTCAAGCAAAGGCACGAAGGTCTTCTCGCTGGTGGGTAAGGTGGCAAATACGGGACTGATCGAGGTTCCGATGGGATTGACCCTGCGGGAAATAATTTTCGACATCGGCGGGGGAGTCGCCGGCAACAAACGCTTCAAGGCCGTCCAGACCGGCGGACCCTCCGGGGGCTGCCTCCCGGAAGATCTTATCGATTTGCCCGTCGATTACGAACAACTGACCTCTGCGGGCACGATCATGGGCTCGGGTGGCATGATCGTCATGGACGAACAGACCTGCATGGTGGATGTGGCACGGTACTTCCTGGACTTTCTCAAGGAAGAGTCCTGCGGTAAGTGTACACCATGTCGCGAAGGAATCGAGCAGATGCTGTCTATACTCAACGCTATTTGCGAAGGACGCGGCAATGAAAAAGACCTGAGGCTTCTGGAGGAGCTGGCCCAGACCGTTCGAGACTTCTCTCTTTGCGGATTAGGTCAGACCGCCCCCAACCCTGTGCTGACTACCCTTCGGTACTTCAAGGACGAGTACCTTAGTCACATTCGGGGCCACAAGTGCCCGGCGGGAGTCTGCAAGGCCCTGATCACTTTCACGATTGATCCTGAGGCGTGCACGGGATGTGCAGCATGCCTGAAGATGTGTCCCAGCGGCGCCATATCAGGCGAGAAGAAAAAGGTCCATGTGATAGATCAAACAATTTGTATTAAGTGTAACGCCTGTTACGAAGTGTGCAAATTTGCGGCAGTGCAAAGGATATAAATATGGTTTCTCTGACCATCAACGGCAAGAAACTGAAAGCTAAAGAGGGTGACACTGTGCTTGAGGCTGCGACCAGGGCCGGCATAGAGATTCCACACCTTTGCTATCATGAGGGTATAAGCCCTTATGGGGCATGCAGGCTTTGCACTGTGGAGGTCACCCAGGACGGTCGAACTCGGCTGCAGGCCGCTTGCACTCTCCCGGTAACAGAGGGAATGGAGATAAGAACCGACTCGGCCAGGGTAGTCAAGGGCCGGCAGATGATTCTCGAACTCCTGCTGGCACGGTGCCCGGATATCGAAGCCATCCGCAAGTACGCCCGGCGCTGGGGAGTCAGAAAGACAAGATTCAAGACCGGGCAGAAAGACGATTGCATATTGTGCGGCCTGTGTGTACGCGCCTGTGAAGAGGTAATTGGCGCAGAGGCTCTGGGATTTTCAGGCAGGGGGGTAAGACGCAAGGTGGATACCACTGCTTTCGGAATCCATCCGGAAAGCTGCGTCGGCTGCGGCTTGTGCACCTATCTTTGTCCCACGGCAAAAGTCCAGATGGAAGCGAAGACGGCCGACAGGTTGCGGCAGGCTGTAGGTACCGAGCGAACCTGCCGCTACATGCTGATGGGTTTGGTCTCCTCCAAGACCTGCCCTGAGAACATCGAATGCTGGCAGTGCCCCTACGACCGACTCATGGAACTGACGGCGGGAACACACCCGGCGTTATTGTCTCGGCCGGCGATGGCCACCGCCCCGCTGAAAATAGGGCCCTTCACACTCGACCTCGACCGTTCGTACGCAACGAATCACATGTGGGCGCGTCCCGTAGCCGACTTGGTGATGGTTGGAGTAGATGATTTCCTCTGCACTCTGTTGGGCCCTGTGGATAACGTGGATATAACGGACGACAAGGTATGTCTTGTCTCCCGAAGGCGGAAGTTGACGCTTTCGCTCGACGTGGAGGGTAAGTTGGTCAAAGTCAATCCGGATGTCCAGGCTGTCCCCCGGCTGGTAAATTACTCTCCGTACCACAGGGGTTGGTTGGCCCTGCTCAGACCCGAGGGGCCGTGGCAGACCAAACTGATCTCCGGGCCGGACGCATCCCGTTGGCTCGGCGAAGAGGTGAACCGGCTAAAAAGGATGGGGGGACTGCCCGGCAAGGAGGCACGTGTGTCTTCTACCCGGCTAAAGTGGAGCGTTATCAGAAAGGCTTTCTTTGAGAAAGACAAAGTAGATCCGTTGGAATAATTTCGTAAGGCCGTAACAAGGGGAACGGCCTGAGGTCAGATATGGCAGACAAGGTCACTTTAACGATAGACGGCAGGCAGGTCACGGCGGCGGCAGGACAAACGATACTTCAGGCCGCTCTTGCCAACGGCATAGAGATTCCAAATCTCTGCTACGACCCACGATTGAGACCTGCCGGTTCCTGCCGGTTGTGCCTCGTTGAGGTCGAGGGCCAGCGAGGATTGCAGTCCTCCTGTACTACCGAGGCCAGGGATGGCCTTGTCGTGCGAACCAACACTGAAGAACTTCATGAAATACGCCAGACCATTCTCGAGCTGCTTTTCAGCGAGCACAGCGGCCGGTGCACCACCTGCGACGAAAACGGGCAATGCAATCTCCAGCGCTATGCGTACGAATATCAGCTCGGCGAGGACGTGTTCGGCCCGTCTGTCTATACGGAACCTGCCCGCAATTACACGACTGAAAACGTCGCTCTTCAATACGATCTGAACAAGTGCATCCGGTGCGGCAGATGCATACAAATATGCGCCGAAGTTCAGATGGCCCACGCTCTGACCTTCAAGAATCGAGCAGCCGGAACCGAAGTCTCTACGGCGTTCGATATACCTCTTAACGATTCCACCTGTGTGCTGTGCGGGCAGTGCATATCCACCTGCCCCACGGGAGCACTCTACGAACGCGCGGCAAAAGGCCAAGGCCAGGCAAAAGACCTCGTTAGAACCAGGACTACATGTGTCTATTGCGGCGTGGGCTGCCAAATTGATTTGAACGTCAACCCGAAAACCAACCGCATCGTCAGAGTGACCAGCGAGGTCGGGTGCATACCGAACGACGGCAATCTATGCGTCAAAGGTAGATTCGGAATGGACTTTGTCGGCCATCACGAAAGGCTTACGACTCCACTGATAAAGAGAAACGGCAAATTCGAAGAGGCGACCTGGGCGGAAGCGATTGAGCTTATTGCTGATAAGCTCAAGACGATAAAATCCGAAACAGGTCCGGACAGTATCGCAGGCCTGTCTTCCGCCAAATGTACGAACGAGGATAACTACGTCTTCCAGAAATTTATCCGTGTGGCCATTGGAACGAACAATGTAGACCACTGTGCTCGTCTATGTCATGCCTCAACCGTCGCTGGCCTGGCCCGTGCATTTGGAAGCGGGGCGATGACAAACTCAATCGATGAATTCAAGAATGCCAGGTGCATATTCGTAATAGGCTCGAACACATCCGAGGCTCATCCTGTAATCGCTCTGAGCGTGAAAGAAGCGGCAGTTAGAAATGACGCCGAGCTTATCGTAGCTGACCCGAGAGAGATTGAACTTGTTCGGTACGCAAAGATTCATCTGCAGCAACGTCCCGGTACCGATGTGGCCCTGATAAATGCCATGATGAATGTCATAATCAGCGAGAACCTGCTTGACGAAGAGTTTATTGAAGGACGTACTGAGGACTTCGAGAAGATGGCTGAAGCGGTCAAAGATACAACACCTGAAAGGGCTCAGAAGATTACGGGTGTCCCTGCCGAAGCAGTCAGACAAGCCGCCCGTATTTATGCCGGGGCCGATATCGCCAGTATCATCTTCAGCATGGGTATTACCCAGCATACAACGGGCACCGACAATGTGCTGTCACTGGCGAACCTTGCCATGCTGACCGGCAATGTCGGAAAAGAATCGGCCGGCGTAAATCCCCTGCGAGGTCAGAATAACGTACAAGGCGCATGTGACCTCGGCGCCTTGCCCAATGTCTTTCCGGGATATCAGTCGGTGGAAGACCCGGAAATACGTGCAAAATTTGAAAAGGCCTGGAACGCAAAACTTCAGGCAAAGGCCGGCCTGACTGTTGTAGAAATGTTCCATGCGATTGAAAAGCGATCTGTACGGGCACTTTATATGATGGGTGAGAATCCTGCATTATCCGACCCGAACCTCAACCGTACTCGAAAGGCCCTCGAAAAGGTCGATTTCCTGGTGTCACAGGACATATTCCTGTCGGAGTCGGCTCAGTATGCGGATGTAGTGCTCCCTGCATTTTGTTTCGCAGAGAAAGACGGAACGTTTACAAATACCGAACGGCGCATACAGAGGGTACGAAAGGCAGTGAGCCCTCCAGGTCAGGCACGAGATGATTGGCGGATCATATGCGATATCGCCACGGCTATTGGCCATCCGATGCACTACAAAAACGCATCCGAAATTATGGATGAAATTGTATCCGTGACACCAATCTATGGCGGAATATCTTACAACAGGATTGAATCAGTCGGCCTGCAATGGCCCTGTCTCGATAAAAAACATCCTGGTACGAGATACCTGCACAAAGGTGAATTCAAAAGAGGAAAGGGCAAATTCCACGCAGTGGGCTTCAGGGAGCCGGCGGAATTACCGGATAAAAAATTCCCATTCATTCTTTCAACCGGAAGGCTCTTATATCAGTACCACACTGGAACCCTCACGCGAAAGATACCTGCTATCAATCAGGTGTCTCCCACAGGATATGTAGAAATCCACTTGCAAGACGCTGAAAAATACGGCATTAAAGATGGTGACTCAGTAGAGGTCTCCACGCCCAGAGGCAAGGTCATAACAAAGGCAAGCGTGGGTACTAAAGTTGCGAAAGGCTGGTTGTTTATGCCGTTTCATTTTGCTGAAGGTCCTGCAAATATGCTCACCAACGACGCCTTGGATCCTATCGCTAAAATACCGGAATTTAAGGTTTGTGCAGCAAAGATAGGCAGAGCAGAATGAAGGTATTAACAGAGCAGCGGTTGGATGCATTTTTTCAGTCTGCCGAGAAATAACAAAAGAACGCTGAAAAGATAGACAACCTCCTCCTGGTTCGGGAAAAATCCCGAACGCAAAGGCCTCCTCTGAAATCGAAAAATTGGGTATCTATTTGTTTATACTGGAGTATACTTTTAGAAAGGAGTCTGAATATATCTGTTTGTTCATCAGCATCTCAGCAGTGGCCAGTACGTTCATCAACTCTTCATCGAGCACATCTACAATAGCCGAATCCAGGCCGCGGGAGATTGCCATCGCCAGGAACACGCGGTTTATCAGGCTTCTTTCTGTTGCTCCCTGAGAAAGATTTGACAGACCTATTGTCATATGCGGAGCCGGTTCGGACAGATACTTAATCTGGTCCATTGCAGCTAAGATGTTGCCTGGCTGAACCTGGGCATTCGGCACCTTGACCGGCAGAATAATTGGGTCAATGAACAGCCGCTGAGTGTCAAATCCTTTTTCCATCGCCTTTGAGACGATCTCCGCAGCTACGGCTACGCGCGTGTCAATATCCTGTGGTACGCCGTTTTTGTCCATAGTAAGGGTGATGATACTTGCTTTCGGACCTGCCTGGTTTGCCATTTCTATATACTTATCTAATATTTCTTCATCGCTTTTCTTATTTAAGGGAGTCGAATTAAGGATGACCCCGTTCTCGGCATTGATGACCTTCAATCCGGCCGCAATTACATCCGGTTTTTGAGAATCGAGACACAGGGGCGTTGAGCATGTTTCCTGAATGGTTTCGACCAGCCATTGCATCGTTCCGGCCTGGTCCGCTGCGGCCGTGCCCACGTTCACATCCATATATGTGGCGCCTGCTTCCGTTTGGTTCTTGGCTAATTCCTGAATGACTTTTTTGTCTTTCTCTGCGATGGCCTGCTTGACGTTGGTAAACATTCCGTTAATTCGTTCTGCAATTATTATCATAATAAATATCTTCCTTTCTTATTTCGTATATTTGCAAAGCAGATGTCGTTTAATTTTCGGATTTATGTCGCACGTTTTTCATTACGCTTTAGTCCATACTTGATCAATGAAATTTTTGACAGTAGCGACCGCTCTTGGGTGGCGCATACGAATTATATCTACCCCGGCCTGTAGCAGGCAAATAGCAGAAGCAGCTTCCCACATCGGGCCTCGGTCGGCAACTTCGCCCCAGCCGGGGGCGTCCGCGAGCTTGGCCTCTTTAGCCCGCCAGGATTCATAACCTACATCGCAAATAGACGGCATAGCCATCATTTTGTCGCCGGTAAGGGCGGCCAGACGCTGTCGCTCCTGAATAGAGTAAGCATATTCTATTCCATATCCAAGCGCTCCAGTGGACTGAAACGTTACTATTCGCTCTAACGGAAAGCCCATGTCAGAGGTTAAAATATTGACTTGCTTGGCAATATTGATATCCAAAGGTGCTTCGGTAATAAGGAAATGGCTGTCAGCAACAGCGATGGCTGTTAAGGATTTGTAATTACCCTCTGTTACGGTTCCAATCAGGCAATTTTCGCCTTTTGCGGCACCACTTACCTTGGGCATTATCTGGTTATCTTTTTCGTCATTTCCGCAGCCCCACAACACAAGGGGGAGGCCGACCGCTTTTAAGACCTCTTCGGTGACTTTTACGGCGTGAGCGGCGTCTTTATCACCCTTGTCGGGATGAATACCCTCGAATTTCACACAAATCAATTCAGCACCGAGCTCTTCGGCGCACTTTTTGGCCCAGTCGCCGGGGCTGTCGAGCACATTTTTATAAGGTTCGATTAAAGCATCGGGCCAGTCTTCCGGCTTAATGTCTATAACGTCCATAGCAATGACCGGTTTTTCACCGGCGTCTGCAGGAGAGCCGCCATAGACGACATTCCGTGCGCCACCTACTGTTACTGTTGAGGTTCGGGTCCCCCCGTTATCTTTGGTTGCACCGAGTGTAACGCGATTCACCGAGCCGGTGAAGCTTTCTACAATTTCAGGAACTGGCATACTAAATTCTCCAAAAATGGTTTATAGTTTATGACGAATTCAATGTTAAAATATGTTCGGTTATTTTACTTGCCGCCGAAAAGGCCTCGCTGTTTTCGTTGAGGTCGAAGATTGTTTTGCCCTGCAATGAAGCATCAGAGACGGCACTATCATAAGGTATATGTCCAAAAATGTCTATCCCGTTTATTTTTTTGCTGTTTTCCGCTCTGTTCCATATCACTCCAGTTTTTCTTACAGCTATCGGCAATTGTTTGACAAGGTCAAAAATCCTCCGGGCGGTAATTTCACCGATGGAATTTGGCTCTGCAACTATGCACAGCAGGTCAACATTATTTGTTGTTCGTCGGGACAGGTGCTCCATTCCCGCCTCATTGTCTATAACCACAAACTGGTACTGGGAGCTTAATTCATCCAGGAATTTTCGGAGCATGTTATTGACCGCACAATAGCAGCTTGGCCCTTCGGGCCGGCCCATTGTAAGCAAATCGAATCCTTTGGCCTCGGTAATAGCCTGCTGGATACCGTATTCGACCGACCGCACTCTGTCCATGCCTGCATTACTGGGCGCTTTGGCTCTGGTCTGTTCGCGAATGTCCGCAACGATAGCGACCGGTTGAACGCCCAGCGTTAAGCCCAGGCAAGAGTTGGGATCAGCGTCCACCGCGAGTACAGCCCTGCTGTTGGCCCGCTCCATTAGAGACCTGATGATCATAGCGGCCAGGGTCGTTTTGCCCGAGCCGCCTTTTCCACTTATTGCAATGGTTGTTGCCATATCTCATATCTCATTTTACGCTTCACTCTTGACGGTTCTTACTGACGAAAATAGCGACAAGTCAGTGTGAGGCAAGAACTTGGCTCTTGTAAATTCATCCATGTATCCTGGATGACTCATTAAATCAAAATATGTCATACTCTTGGCGATTTCCTCGGCTGCTTCCAGAGCTTTTCTACTCAGCAGGACAGTCTTTGCCCCGGCGATTGAGGTGTTTCCAACGAACTGAATCTTCTCCAATGGTATATCGGGCAGCATTCCAATAGTAACAGCCTGTCGAACGTTCAGGAAGTTTCCAAATCCCCCAGCCAGATAAATCGCATCAAGGTCTTCCGGCTTGGTCTGGGTTGACTCCATAAGCACCCTTATGGCTGCAAAAACACCTGCTTTGGAACGGACTAAATTATCGATGTCAGCCTGTGTAATTACTATCTCATGGTGTTCGTTGCCTGCCGGGGCCAATTGGAATTGCCAACCATCCTCCCCTTCGGTTAATCCCTGCTGGCCGTCAATTTTGAATCGCCCCGTTCGATCTATAATGCCATTGACAAATAATTCGGCGAGGGTGTCTAAAAGACCTGAGCCACAAATGCCGACAGGCTGAGTATCACCGATTGTTTTGAACTCGACAATACCGCCGCCTGCGATAGACAGTTTTTCAATAGCCCCTGCCCCGGCCCTCATGCCGTGCTTGACTCCGCTGCCTTCGAAGGCTGGTCCTGCTGAACTCGATGCGCAAACCAACCAGTCTCGATTTCCAAGAACTACCTCGCCGTTTGTTCCTATATCAGCAAAAAGTGAAATCTTTTCTTTAGTAAAGATTCGCGTGGTCAAAACACCTGCCACAATATCACTGCCCACATAGGCGGCTACGCTGGGCAGGCAGTATAATAAACCCCGCTTGTTGATCTGTATGCCTGCTTCTGCCGCACGGATGGGCGGTACAAAGCCGGCAGAGGCTACATATGGCTCTCTGCGGATTCGTTTCGGATCCAGATTCAGCAGAAAATGCACCATCGCGGTATTCCCGGCGCATATTACAGTTGTTATTTCGTGTAAATCGACTTTTTGCCTTGCCGCTAATGTTACGACAAGATTGTTTACATCGTTTACGATGCGATTCTGCATCTCGTCGAAGGCATCATTTTCTTCTGCATATATGATTCGGCGGATATAGTCTTCACCGAAATTTATCTGGCTGTTATATGTGGCTTCCGTATCTATTGTAGTGGCGTTTATTAAATCAAGTAGATGGGCTACTACTGTAGTGGTACCCAGATCAACAGCCACTGCAAAGTTTCTTTTGTTGTGATTGCCTGCTTCAACTTCTATAACCTCAGTAGTCTGGCCTCGTCGTCCTATGGTTACGGTAGCCTTATAATCGCAACTCTGAAGTAGTCCGGAGAGTTTTTGAATGATGCGGAAGCCGGTTTGCATTATAGGAGCGTCAATTTGCTCGCGTATCGCCAAATACAAACGCTCGTGGTCCGCTGTATGGTCATGTACTGTAGGCGGCGACATCTGGACGAAAATTTTCTGAACCAAAGGATCGAACTGGAAAATTCCCGCCTGCACCTCGCCGGCAAGCTCGCTGAACCTGCGGGTATCGGTGTCCATAAGAATTTGGCTTGTTTCCAGGGCATGGAACTTTGGCACGGTTATGGTCATATCGGAAAGTACCGTGGTTTGGCAGGCTAAAACAACGCTCTGGCGTGTTTCTTCCGGCGTCAGCAAGGTTGTGGGCTTGCTTTTAAACTGTCCTTCGTCGATTATTACTTTGCATTTGCCGCAATATCCATCGCCGCCACAGATACTGCTTAAATAAATCCCGGCCTTATGTGCGGCCTCAAGCAGAACCGTCCCCACTGGTACTTGTATCTTAAGGCCGCTGGGCTCAAAACGGACCGTGCATTTTATCTTCCTGTTCTTTTCCATTCTCGATTTACGAGTATCAATCGGCCGGCAAGCAGCCTGTTTAATTCCAGACTTCCTGGAGATATTTAGGCAGCATCGAACACTCTCTCGGGCCGACCATAATCTCCCAGTTTGTGGCCTCTTCAAGTTTGCCGCTCATCACCGCTACATAACCGGGGATTATTAGCTTGCGGTGTTTAACAAGGTTTTCCACGTCATATTTGGCCATAGCATCAGCCACCGTTTTTTCGTTGAGCTTGTCTCCGGAGTAAGCTGTCAACACGCTTGTGCCTTCGGTATCGACCACAAGGATATAGCTTGGAATTCTGCTGGCCTCGACATCTGATTCCAAAGTGTAATACGTTAGTGAAAAGTTAGTCGTAAACATCAGCGGTGAATTCTCATCAGGTTCGCCGATAGGATACACTTTCGGCTCAACCTGGACAGGTTTCTGCGGGTCAGTGAAGATATTCATCACAGTGGTCAGCATCGGTAAAAACGCATACGGCTCGACAGTATCGACGACGACTATGCCGGCATACTTGCAAATCAAGCCTATTGCAGAAGCGGCCTGAGTGTCTCCATCGCCGTTACTTACGAAGGATATTGTCGGATAACCTAATGGTCTGAAGACTTTTTTCAACGCCAAAGCTCGCATTTTTGAAAGTTCGAACAATTGTTCCCGCAGAGTCGAAGCCTCAAGACCCAGTACAATATCCTCAACTCCCTGTGCCTTAATTTTTTCAGTTAGCTCGGCAAGCGCGTCAATAGATTCGGCTTTGACCACGAGCGGACAGCTATTTTCTTTGGCGATTTTCGCCATAGCCTCGGCTGTATCCGGCTCTGCTGAAGCAAGTAAGGGAACTTTGTTTTTGATTTTTCCGAGCGCTGCGGCCATTGCAACAGGTGATTGTGTTACTAAGATGGGAGCAAGATCACTGCCGTCATTTACCGCTGCGGCAGCCTGGGCAAAAGATTCAGGTGAGCCGCTGTCGTTGACGACTGCTATAGCTGTAACTCCAATCTTAGTCCCGACTCGCTCGAATTGCAACGCGTTAATAGATTCTATGCGTTTTTTCAAGTCCGCTCCGCTCAGTTTGTCCGAAACGGTTACACCCAGAATAGTTGGATTATGGAATTTCTCTTCGTGTCGGAACATTACCGTCTCTTGACCCATCTGCACCTGATTATCGCCGGTGCCGAACACAATTTTTCGCATCGGCGGAGCTGCTGCAGCGGCGAGTTTATCTTTAGCTTCCTGGGAGACGTCAGGGCAGTCTTCAAGTTTGGCGCGTTTCTGAGCAAGCGCCATGGCAAAAGCCAGACAAGTAGGCATACCACACTTTTTGCAGTTGGTTTTTGGTAAAAGTTTGAAGATTTCTAATCCTGTCAGTGCCATAATATTCTTCCTCTATTTGTATTTCGTTTTTCGTATCTCGCTTCACGCATTACAAAATATGATTCACGTTTTCTAAAACATAGGTTCCAAAGCTGTTACAGGATGCTCTTTTTTGGTAATAAATTCCAGAACCTCTTCCTCAGTGGTTGCTGTGGTCTCGTCAGCAATCTTGTCAAGGAAATCCTGACCACCGAGATCAAGTTCATCTGCTCTTTTAATAAAAGCGTCTTTGATTTCTTCTTTGAGCATTGTGGGCATCCATACAATCCGTTTGATTCCGTCTTCAGCAGCTATAAATTTTCTTGAGTTGATATAGTGCTTGGAATGTCCGATGAAGCCCGGCGTCTGCTGTCCACCACCGACAGTGCCGGCAAGCGTCGAAAATTTCATCCCGCAAGGCGTCATCTCGGGATACTCTCTGTTGACAATCATTATCCCACCGGTTGATGGCAGTACAGCAGCGATACACTCAAAGCAGCCGCATGAAGTCATTGGATCGGCAATCATACTGTATTGGCTCATTCGTTCGATGTTGCCGCCACTTTCTTTAAGGACAAATGCGTTTACCCTGTCCCACTGACCGATGGTCGGCTCAACGCAATTGCCTTTTGAGATGGGCTGGTTCGGTCCAGAGGGAGTTATCTCGTAAGCCGCCCGGCAGTCCAGCCAGCTATAAGCGCCGCACAAACCGGGTCGTTCCGGAGAAACTATACAGACGTGATTCGGGGCAAAACTTTGACACAGAGTGCAGGAGTAAAATGTTTCTACATCTTCGTCTTGCATGCCTGCCAATCGCGCGTCACGCTCAGCGTACACGGCCTGGGCCTGCTCACGAAGTTTTATAACCTGTTTTTCATCCGTGAATATCTTGACCTGCACCTTGTCCACAATGCTCGAATAATCATCGTGGTACTTTGCGTGCAGGAGTTTGCCGATATGTTCCAGTTTGAATCCGGCTTTTGCGGCATCCTTGCTGATTCGTACCCAGTTGATGTCTCGCTGGCCCATGTGCCAAATTCCTTGTGCTTCATTCAGGAATGTATGAATCTGGCGCTCCAGCACGGGTTCAAAATCATCCTGCATTTTCCTTCCCGCCACCTCGATAATAATTCCTATCGGAAGCTTTCCGCCGGGCTCGAGGGAATCGATATCTGGTCCTGTCAACTGAACTTTGCCGTCTTCGACTTCGCTTATATCCCGCATTCGGAGCCATTCGAAGGCCGGCGTTCTTTGGCCGCCGAACTCGCAGTGCATTTCCTCCTTGCGGATACGCTCGCCTTCAAAGGCCGGGCTGACTGAGACAGGTATTGGTATTTCTGTGATCTTTATCTTCAGGCCGCGAACTTCGATGGCTTTTTCCACTATTTGGTCATGCTTAATATTTGAGACTACGTGCTCATAAGTGCATACACCTGTCGGCAAAATCTCCGGGATGTCGGAGTCGGCGATGACAGGGAAGCCATAATTAATAGCGCCGGCGGCAGTAGCATACCATTCATCGGTAACCTCGCCCAGTGGCATAACGAAGGCAAAGATTCTGTTTTTATTGTAGAGCAGGTTGCGCCGGAAATCGCCTGCTTTAACGCCGCCGAAGCTAAGTGCCGCTCGGCTGGCAAAACCGAGTGAATATATAGCTGATGTTATTTCCCGCCCGAAAGGTACAAGCCGTGTTTCCCATCCTAACTGCACACCTCCTTCTACGAGCTGCTCGGCAAAAGTTGTACCATTGTTGTGGGCGGACATAAACACGTAAAGGCAGCGCTCCTGCAGTTTACGGGCGATATCTACTGCCGTTTCCACATCAGGTGCAGCGCCGACAATCGCGGCAAATCCTGGTGCTGTCCCATCAACAAACTGGATGCCTCGCTCGCGCAGGATTACATCGTCTGCCGCTCCCAACCAGATGCCATCCACCGGATGAGGCCCGATTAGATACTTGCATGCCTCGATTATCTCTTCTGCAAAAAGCGTTGCCATGCCGGCGTCCAGGGCCTGGCCCAGATAAGGTAACCACAAATCATCATCAACCAGTGGCGGCAGTAAGTCCTTTATCTCCTTCATAACCTCTTCAAAATCGGCTAATTGCTCAACTGCTCTGCCTGTCATAGAGTAGATAATTGGTATATAATAACCGGTGTTGGGAAATTCGACTCGGCAGTCTTTGCCTTTTTCCTTGATAGCCCGCGTTAAAATATCTTCAGCCTGTTTAGCTATTTTATGTGCGCCCCGGATGGCCGCTGATGCAATGATTTTCGACATAGACTAACCTTTCGTAAATCCAATAAACTCGAATACCTGAATCCAAAATAAAAATCTAATGGCCGAAATTCAAATCACCAAAACAGTGAGTTTTGAGCATTAGAATTTCGAATTTATTGCTTCGGATTTCGCATTTCATCATCATTCTATAGATAAAGCTCTTCGATCTGCCATATCGTAGAGCTTGCGTTCGGTTTCTTTGTTGATTCCCAGAGTATCGCGTTTGCTTTCAATATGTGCCAATATCATCTTGGCGGCCTTGACCGGGTCCGATTCGACTGCCCAGCGACCGCCCAATTCCTTTTCGATTCCATTGAATAAATAATCGCTTACGTTTTCACTGCCCAATATGGGCATCATTTCTTTGGCGAACACAACGAACATGCCGCTGGCAACGAAATATTGCCCAATAGCAAAGGCTTTCTCACTGACCGATTCCAGGCACGCACCGGCTACCGGCAGTTCAGAAATGTCCTCTCCAAGGCCGCCTTCGCGGACCAACTCGCTGCAGGAAACTAACAAGCGGGTGTTATCGACACAACTGCCACAGGCAAGCACGGGCGCAATACCTACTGCTTCGCAGACTTCCCTTAGACCGGGTCCCGCCAGGTCCAGGGCCTCTTTTGGATTCATCAGGCCTTGTTTGCCGCATGCAATAGTTGCGCAGCCGGTAGTCAATACCAGGACGTCCCTCTTAATCAATTCGCGCGTTAAGGTTGTGTGCGTGAGGTCCTGGGGCACTTTGGGATTAGTGCAGCCGACAATGCCCACGATGCCGCGGATCCTGCCGTTGATGATATTGTCGTTCAAGGGTCGAAAACTGGCACGAAAACGTCCGCCCAACATATAGTTGATGGATTCGAAGCTAAAACCACCTACCGCCTTCTTCTTCTCTTTCGGAATATAGACCTCCCCGCGATTCTTATAGTTATCGATGGCCATTTTGACGAGTTTCTTGGCGGTATTGAGCGCCGTTTTCTCATCCATCGAGATGTGCTCCACTCCCGGCATTCTGGCCTTGTCGGTTGTGGTTACCAACTTTGTATGGTAGCAATTCGCCACATTTGTCAATCCCTGCATTACACACTGGACGTCAACGGCCATTAACTCGATCGCACCGGTTGCTATTACTAATTCCTGATTGAGGAAGTTGCCCGCGATTGGTATACCGTGCCGCATTAGAAGTTCATTGGCGGTGCAACATGTCCCTGCTACATTGATTCCCTCGGCTCCGACCTTTTTTGCCTCTTTGATAAGCTGCTCATCCTGAGATGCTGCTGCTATCATCTCTGACAAAATTGGTTCGTGTCCATGAACGATAATATTAACTTCATTTTTCTTTAGGACGCCCATATTCACCTCGCCGCGCCCCGGGTAAGGTGTGCCGAAAAGGACATCCTGCAGTTCGGTAGCGAGCATTGCTCCGCCCCAACCGTCGGCCAGAGCCACCCGGCTGGCGTGTCTGAGGATGTTCTTATAGTCCTGGTCGACACCCATCGTGCTGCGGTGCAGGGACTCGGTTACTTCACGGTCTACTGCTCGAGGAGTAATCCCCAGCTTTGCCCATATTTCCTGACGTGGAGCCGGGGCCCGGCGTGCCATAAGCTGTGTTCCTTCTGACTTGCCGAACTCAGCCAGGGCGATTTGCCCAACATCTACGGCGATCTCATTCACCGAGCGCTGATCGGTTTTCACCCCCAATTCCTTAGCCAGCTTGTACAGCTTGGTGGTATCCTTAAGCTTGTAATCTCCGGCCTGCCCCTTTGCGGTAGCGATAAATACTTCGGCAACTGTCCGGCCGTGGTCGCTGTGAGCACTTACGCCGGCCGCTATTGCTCGCAGAAAGTTGCGAGCAACGATGGTGTCCACGTCGGCACCGCAAACACCTAAGGGTGCTTTCTTAGTGATCCGGCATGGACCCATGGCACAAATTCGGCAGCATATACCCTGTTTTCCAAAGCCGCACTGTGGCAATTGTGTTTCCAGCCTGTCCCAGGCATTCTGCTGGCCCGCCTGGGCCATGCGAATTATCATTTCTTGCGCTGCTTTGTCAGAACTGCGTTCCTTTGGTTCCATAAAAGTTCCTCGTCTAACGACTAAAAAAAATTAGGTCATCTTGATAATCGAAATTCTTGACATTGTCAATTTCAGTTTTTGACCTTTCAAATAAGTTTCGCTAATTGGTTCTTGGCCTGCTTCAATTTCTCTGTAAACTCTGCATCAGCCCCAAACACCGGGGCACGTTTAAGGTCTGCTTCTTGCAGGGGCCGGCTGTAATTAAGTGTCCCTAAAAGAGTTACATCATCCAACTGAGATTCTATTGCTTCAATTTGAGCGGGTTGAGCAATTTTGTTTGCGATTGCTCCTACGAATTTAATGCCCAATTTTCTGCCCATTTTCGCCATATTATTGGCCGTTTCAATACTCCTTCCCCCCGGCTCAACAACCAACACAAGCGCATCAATGCCTTGAACACTCGCTCTGCCCATAAACTCAACGCCGGCAGCTAAATCAACCAGGACTAACTCCTGTCGCTGTAAAATAGTATGCGTGAGCAATGCCTTCAAAAATGCTCCTTCCGGACAGGCACAACCACCACCGGCCTGGGTAATCGCCCCTAAGACGAGCAATTTCAGGCCGTTAGCTTCAAGCCAGTATTCTTCAGGCAAATCGCTGACTTTGGGATTTAGCTTGAAGTATGCTCCCACTGCGTCTTTCGATGTACCTGTACGCTCAGCGATGAGTTCTTTCATTTTAATCAGCGGCTCAGGGCTTTGCTCGGTTGCAATTCCGAATGCTGAGGCAAGGTTTGTGTCTGGGTCAGCATCGATTGCCAGGACATCAAATCCATCTTCAGCAAATAGTTGTGCCCAGATTGCGCAGACGGTCGTTTTTCCAACACCTCCTTTGCCACCGATTGCTATTTTTGCACCCTGCATATAGATCTGACAACAACCTCAAACACCGGCTGTTTATGCTCCCATATGTGATTAGATAGGTTCAAATTACAATATTAAACCACAACCTAACAGCTTTGTGAGGAACTGTCAAGGATTTATCCAGCGATATTTATTGCAACTCGTGCTAATCAAGTGAATTAACTACTTTCAGTGGCGGCCTTGGTTAATGCCTCCACAGTCAAATTTACAGCTGTTAATAAGGCGTCCAATGGTAGCTCAGAGGAAGCTGTTTGGTCGAAAAGTATCGATGCCCGGGCGTCGAATTCCTCGCATTGGCCCCAAATTACAATAGTTAAGGGTATCCGAGGCAATACGTACAGCTGGATTGATGCATCGCCGAATTCGCACTCTTTGGCGTCGAAAAGCTTTGAAGATTTAAGTAATTGCCTGGGATGCTGACCAAAGATTTTTTCTAGTTTTTCTGTGGGAATACTGTGAAAGCCACGGAAGAAAAATTGTCCACTTGGCAGTGCGTGCGCACTTACAAGTTTGTTGGTCGGTGGCAAATCCTGAGCATTTATTAGATAAGCCAAAAGGCAAAGCTGTTCGAGAAACTTAGCCGGTTTCTGTGGCGAACCCGGCTGGACAGAAAAGATATTCCTGTCCGAAATATCTACCGCATATTTGGTGTTCAGCAGCGTAATAATGTATCGCCTGTGGTCGCTCAGATATTGACACTTCGCCCGTTTAGCCGTGCTGATACCATCCAGCTTTTCAAGTTGTTCCCAAAGACCTTCATGAGCCATTGTACTTTATTACCTTCGTACCTCGCGTTTCCAAAAACTTAATCGCAGTGGTTTTTACAAAATTCTTCATATTCAGCCATTGTATTGAGATTCACCAGGTTTGCCCCGGATTCGAAGTACTTTACTCTGCAAAGGGCAAATACATCACTTATTTTACGCCTCCCCGAAGATAGAACCTTGTTTATGATTTTTAGCGTACTTTTCCGATATATCGCAAAGAGCGGCTCGTATTTTTCATTACCAGTGGTTGGAATAACTATGTCTGCTTTGCTGCCGGCAGCTTCAGCGAGCATTTTTCTGACATATCTAAGCTTGATGTTCGGAATGTCGCAGGCAACCACAAAGTTAAGTTCATTGGCCGAGACCTCCAGGGCTGAGGCTAATCCCATCAAAGGTCCCTGCTGAGGTACTTTATCCGGGACGATCTCGAAGCCGAGAAATGCAAATTTGTCCGGTTCATTGGAACTTATAAGTATCTGCTCGAAACAGTCGCGGAGCTGTTCACAAATTCTTTCTATGATGGGCCGGCCGTTAATTAAAAGCATGCTTTTATCAGTGCCCATTCGTCGGCTGCTTCCACCTGCCATAATTATTGCTGTTGCCTTTTCCAAGAGTGCCCATTTTCCATCGATAAGTTGTATCTGGTCGAGGTCAAAATCAAAACCGCTTTCGTCAGAAATCACAATTCTGTCCGCATATTTTTTTACCTGCCGGGCTGAGCTTTTCCAGACTTTTGAATCCCTGCTCCTGGTCATTAAAAAAAGACCCGGCTCTACTACCTGCCGCAGCGAGTTTGATTCACAGATGGAAACTGTGTTCGGGCCAATCACATCAAGCAGGGCGGTTACGCCCTCCGGAAGGTGTTCTTTGAGAACCCGAAGCCAGAATACCTTACTTGCGCCGGCACCTAAAAGTCTTGCTGTGTCTTTATCTGAATTGCTGTTAGTTTCCTGCGTAATGCAATAGGTGCCTTCCAGTGAGGAGCAGACGCCGCAGCCTTTACCCCCGCGAGGACATTGCCCATCTTTGTCCTTTATCATAGTAACCTTTATTCCAATAATATCGCAGCTTTTGCTGAACTTCCTCAGAAAAGCACAAGCTAACTCGGTCTTGCCGACATTGGCTCCGGAAGAACCAATCATTAACATTCCATCGAGCTTGAGCATTTTTCTCCTCGCTGTGATTGGCGGCGATATTTTAGCATCTTTATGACCTGGTCTGTGGATTTTGACTCGGTTGCGGCAAGCCTCCGGCAGGGAACATCTGCGTATAACTGGCCAACATTCTCAGCTAATTCCTGCCGGACTACGAGTAATATTACAGCATTGCTCGAAGCTATTAATGAGTCTACACTTTTACGCCAGCCCCTGGAGTTCAATTCCAAAGGCCCGAATTCATCAATAATGATAAGGTCGGCGGATTTTGTCGCCGTTGAACTCAGAGCAGCATTGCCGAGTTTTAGTCCATCAGTGATGAAAGTGAATGCACCGGTTTTGCTTGCGTTGATTTTGCGCCTTGCCAGAGGTGTTCGATTTTCATTTCGCAGATCAAGGGTGTCAAAACCGACTAATTTGCTATTGTGGTATATGGAAAGCGACAGCACTCCGGTTACATTGAATCCTTCATCGCGAGCGATTTTAACAAGTTTAGCGGCACTGGTAGTCTTACCGGAGTGCTTTTCACCTGTCCACAAAACGAGCTTGTTCGGCATTACTGTCATCGGCTGCTTTCTTTATTATATTAGCGGTTGAAGGACCTGCCGGGACGTCTTTTAAAAAATGTACACTGCTATGCCGAAGGCCCACAATATGATTGTAGCGGCTAATACTCCACTGGGGACCAATTGCAGCTTCCAGTTAAAAGGCCTGGCAAAATTTGCCTTGATCTGTTCGCCGAAATGAAAACTCACCGGTACTAAAATCGCGCATCCCAAGGCTGCCATGCTGCCGCTGATTCCGACATGTTGCAGTACCCTGGCAAATCCTTCCTGCACCCAGTGCTCGTACCGGAAGATGTAAGTTATCATCAGGGCGAACAATGTGTAGCTTAAATAAACGGCTGCCGCTGCAGAAAGCGACCGGCTCTTTATCTTAAATAAGCTGAAAAATAAATCGTAGCATAGACCCATCATAAGTATTCCGAGAAGGTGGCAGGCAAAAAACGGGACGTTCAGAAACTTGTACAACATTGCAAAGGCGGCAATGAATGTTGCGGTGCCTTTTTTAGGGAAATATACCATGGCAAAAGTCATTACGACAAAGCCTGTAACAGTCAGGGGGACCGAGGCGTAAGGCACATTTGCACTGTACAATGCATCACCCAGAACGGCTTCCCAGATGCCCCAGAGTCCACCAAAAAACAGTACTCCCAAAACGTGCTCTTTCTTCATCTTATCTTTCCTTAAATTCAACTTATATATTATAGCAGTTATTTGCCTTCGAGCCAGTGCTGTGCGAATTTATAATCGTCCCAACGATTGTGCTTTTTCGATGTCTGGGCGAAAATTCGAGTAAGCCTTTTACCCCATGTTTTTCGATAGCTTACCAGCAGCGATTTGCTGGTTGCATTCAGCGAACCTGTACCGTCGATTGCTTTTAGCAGTCGTCATTTACCGTCGCAAAAAACTTTCGGCGTCTTTGATGCTCGGCCGGAGCTTAAACCTCGCCCTTAGTCTTTTCATATTTCTGAGCTTTTGATTATTATGCGAAGCAGCCAAGCTGACATTTGCAGATTCTTATATCGTGCTGGTTGCAAATATGTCCGATTTCGATAATTTCCGTCTCGAATTTTTTCGCCAGATTAAAAGCCTGTGCACAGGTCAGCCGCTTTCTATTATCCGATTCTCGTCCACTGCTGGCGGATTCGAGAACGGCTTCTACTATTTGTTTCTTTTTCTCCATCTGTTTGTATCCATGAGACTCTGTTGGTTATGTACTACTCGACATATCGCGTTTAACAGGATTAAAAAGTCTGATCACTTTGCCGTCAATATAAATTTAACCGGCAACGTAATACCGATCATAGGAATTACGGCCAAAAAGAGGCAGGGCGAGGGTTTAGAACCTGTTAAGGTGCTTTTATTTCATGTCTATGCGGTTAAGACCACTACCGGATGAGTTTGAAGGTGTATCCTGTCTCGGATAAACATTATGAAGAAATGCACGCGGGGCTGGAACAAACTATTCTTTGTTTTTTGCAGCGGACTCGAAAGATACGGGCTGACAAACACTCGACTTTGGCAGGGTAAAGAAGAATGTGCTTCCTCTGCCGAGTTCGGATTCTACCCAGATGTTTCCGGCGTTCAACTCAATAATCTTTTTGGCAATCGAAAGACCTATACCGGTATTTTCAGTTTTATCACGTGGCGAGAGCGTCTGAAATATCCTGAAAATCTTTTCAGAATACTTCTGGTTGATTCCGGGCCCGTTATCGGCAACGCTGAATTTCCAGAAGCCGTCCTCCGGGATACAACCGACCTGGATTTTCCCTTTGGGCTTGTCCATATATTTTACAGCATTGCCCAGCAGATTCTGAAAGACCTGTACGATGTGTTTTTTTGTGCACATCAGGGTGGGCAGTTCATTCTCAATTGTTATTTCAATGTTTTCCGGCGGTGCGATTGAGACAATCACTTCCGATAGAACTGTGTTCAAATCGACTTGTTGCTTTTCCTGGTCGTTATGTCCGAGCCTGGAATATTGCATGATGTTATCGATCAGAGCACTCATTCGTTTTGCCCTGCTAACGAGCATCCGGACTTGTTCTTTGCCCTGTTCATCAAACTTATCGGCATAGTCTGTTGATAACCAGTCAGCCAATGTTCCGATTCCCCGCAGCGGTGTTTTTAAGTCGTGTGCAGCTATATAGGCGAATTCCTGAAGCTCCTTGTTCGACCGGCTCAACTCACGTATGGCTAATTCCAGGTCTTTGTTCGACTTTTCCAGCTCTTCCTCGGCCATCTCCCGCTCGGCGATTTCGGATTCTAAGACCTCGTTGGCTCGGATCAACTCGGCAGTACGCTTCTCAACTCGTACTTCCAGATCATCGTGAGCCTTCTGCAAAGCCTGCCGGGCCTGCTTGCGCTGTTCCGCCATTTGATTGAAAGCATCGGCCAATTGGCCGATTTCGTCGTTCGACTCAATCTCTATTTTGGTGTCAAAATCACCTCTGCCTATTTCAGTCATGGCGTCTTTTAGTTTTGTGATGGGTTTGGTAATAGATTTAGTAATAGAAGCGCTGAAAACAAACACATCAAGAAGTCCGGTGAGAACCAAAATCAGAGTTACTATAACGGCGGTGCCAACTATCTTTCGGCTTGCTTCTTTGGCACGATAGAGATCCGTATGAGTGAATACCTCGAATTCTTCGCCCAGGAGCTCATCTATACTTGCTCTCATATCCCTGTGCTTGGATGTGTTCTTTTGAAGGTAATCGTCGATGACCAGTATATCCTTAGTAAGAGACATGGTTTGATTAAATACAGTTTCAAGTTTTGTTGTGCTGTCCTTTTCCTCTTTAGTCAGGCGGAGGTTTTTGAACATCTCAACATCCTGCTCAAACATACCGGCATAGTCAAAGATACGTTTTTTATATTTATTTTCTGGAGTTTGTAGATAAATCCTCAGCGAAGCGGCTACCTCAGCGATGTCGGCCTCCATCTTTGAGGTTTGCAGCATTTTTTCGTGTCCATCGGGCCCCTCCAGGTTTATTCCGGCGTGTATTTTATCATTGATGATGTTATCGATTTGCTCAAAGTTCTCAGTATTCGTGGCGAATAATGACTTCTGACTAACCTTCTTTTCCGTCAGGGTATTGTCCAGGGTTTTGTACTGCTGATAGAGAAAGGCAATCCGCTTTCCAAGCTCCTTTCCCTGGATTATCTCTGTTAGATTTTCGTCAATCTGTCCGATTTGGAAATATGAGACGATACCCAGTGCCAAAAGTAGAATCAGAATAATCCCGATTCCCGTGCTAAGCTTTTTTCTAATTGTCATCCCATTCTTTTTCCTGTTTTTTTTTATCAGTCAATCCTTTTTTCATATCCCCAGTTGGTTACCTCACATGTGCCGACGTTTCCATTCAGTTTGTTTTTCCCCCTTCTCTGTGGCTTTTGCAGCGTTCCAAACGCATTATTCTGCGTTTGTCGAGGTCATCTCCATAGCGACTTCCTGCCGGACGCCTGCCTTTGGCACGATAAAGCAGAAAACATTTCGTTTTGTGTCTGAGCTTTCAGCCCATATACGTCCGCCGTGCATTTCCACCAATTCTTTTGCTATCCGCAGACCAAGAGCCAGGTCTTCTCGGCCGGCATTAAACTGTTCTTGAATCCAGTCAGTGCGATTGACAATCCTGTGTATCTCATTACGTTCGAGAGGCGGGCCGTCATCCTGTATCTCTACTGCGACCTCATTGCCCGCATCCTTGGCTCGTATACTGACATGGCCATTCGCAGGAGAAAACTTTATCGCTCTGCTGAGAAGATTAATCAATACCTGTGCTATCCTGTTATAATCGGCGTTGACCATAAGCTCACCGTCTGGCGTAACATTTTTCAGCTCGATGTTTTTTTGAGTTGCCAGTGGTGAAAAAGCTTTTACAGCCTCTGATACCAGCAATGCAAAATCAAACTGCTGCGGCTTCAAATCCATTTGATCGGCATCGATTTTTGAAATATCGTGATAATCATCAATAACCCTTTTGGCTACATCGATGTTACCATTAGCCAGCAATCTTTGTAGTGCCTCTGTTACCATAATGGCCACTTTGTTTTGTTGCTGATTTTTTTTCTTCAATTTAAGGCTTGCGGTTCTGATTTCGTCTTCTATAAGTATTCGTTCCGTAATGTCGCGAGCCACTCCGACAATCGCTACGTCTTTTCCATTTGAATCTTTAATGGTTGACCTGGAAAGAGAAACCGGAAAGACGCTGTCGTCCTTCCGCCTGTGATAAAATCCCACTTCCCAACTGCTTCCGGCAGTTTTGGTTTGGAAAACGCTTCTTGTATTCTGACTTTGATGTTTTCCTATCCAGAGGATATTACCGTTTTTTCCAACTACATCTTCAACCTTATAGCCGTAAGTTTTACAGAAGGCCTTATTTACGAAGATAATTGTGCCTTGCATATCGGTAATATAGATGCTGTCCTCAGTGCTCTTAATAGCCCCCGAGAGCAATTGGAGTTTCTTTTCTACCAGATTGTGTCTGATGGCATTTTCGACTGTTATCGGAATAGCATTAAGATAACTTTGGTTGATGTCTTTAACTAGATAATCATAAGCACCAGCTTTCCATGTTTTGACGGCGGTATCTTCATCGCCAGCTCCTGTAACAACGATAATTGGTGTATTCTTAGCCAAATCCAGGATATCAAGTGCTGTTCCGTCCCCCAGTGAGTGATCAGTGATTATGATGTCAAAATTGTCCGAGTTCAGTAAGTGCTTGGCCTCGGAAACAGAGCCGGATATTGTACAATCGTATGGGATAGCGTTATTTTCCACAAAACGCTTGAAGGCCATCTGATCGAGTTCATTGTCTTCAATAAGCAGAATTTTGTACCTTGTATTTTCCATAGTTTTATTCCCCATTTGCTGGCAGTTCGCTTAATGTCCAGTAAAGATCGATCGCCTTGATTGTTTCCTTAAACTTGTGGTAATCAACAGACTTAATCATATAACCGGCTGCACCGAGCTCAAAGGTGTTGGCTATATCCTGCTCGGAACTGGATGTAGTGAGCACTACTACAGGAATCTTTCTTAATACATGGTCTGCTTTTACGATTTTTAGAAATTCGGTGCCGTTCATCTTCGGCATATTCAAGTCAAGCAGGATAACGCATGGTTTCGTATTAATTTCGGCTCTCAGATAACTGATAGCTTGCTCACCATCGCCCATGGGGACTAGTTGGTTTCCAACCTTCAGGTCCCTGAGGGCACGTTTCACTGTCATGACATCCACGTCGTCATCTTCAATTAGCAATATTGGTTTCGAGTTTCTCATTAATAGCCCCCATTTTTTGCTTTGGCAGTGTGAAGAAAAATGTGCTTCCTTCGCCCATTTTTGACTCCACCCATATCTTGCCACCATATAACTCCACGATTTTCTTTGCTATATTAAGGCCAACACCCGTACCTTTGAACTCTTCGCTTACTGTCAATGCCTGGAACATTTTGAAGATTTTTTCGAAGTATTGTTCTTCAATGCCTGGCCCATTATCGGTAACACTGAATTTCCAGAAATCGTTTTCTTCGTCACAGCCGATTTTTATCCGGCCCTGTGGCTTGTCCATATATTTTATGGCGTTGCTCAGCAGATTCTGGAACAATTGCATAATATGAGTTTCATCACACTCAATTTCAGGTAGCTTACTTTCGATTGTAACTGTGATGTTTTCCGGTGGTACGAGCATATCGATAACTTCCGGGATAAACTTTTCAAGACTCACTTGAGTTTCTTTGCCTTCTGCAAGGCCCGCTCTCGAATATTGCAGCACGCCGTCAATCAGCTTGTACATCCGCTCTACCCGGCCCAAAAGCAAATGTATCTGCTCGTTGGCTTGCTCACCAAGATTATCGGAACAGTCATCTAATATCCAGGTGGCCAGGGTCTTTATTCCTCGCAGTGGTGCCTTCAAATCGTGCGATACTATAGACGCAAAATCCTTCAGTTCCTTATTAATATTGTCCACTTTTTTAATAAGTTCAGTCTGTCTTATTTCAGCCTGTTGACGCTCAGTGATCTCATTTTTAAGTTGCTCATTGGCCTTTATCAGTTCGTCGGTTTGTTCTTTAACCATTTGTTCTAACTGTTCGGCCTTCAGGGATGCTTTTCTGGCCAGAATCCATTTTTCTGTTAGGGCACTGGCGAATTGTGCCACCTCGGCGCAGTCGAAGGGCTTTTTTAGAATCAGGAGGTTTTCTGATTTACCGAGCCGTTCTGTTATCTCTCCCCATGAATAATCTGAATAGGCTGTGCAGATGACAACTTGAACCTTGGGATCTATCTCCCAAATGTGTTCTATTGTTTTGAGACCATCCCAGCCCGGTGGCATGCGCATGTCAACAAAAGCCAGTTCGTATGGACGTTTCTCAGAACAGGCCTGTTTAACCTTCTCACATCCTTCTTTTCCCTGAGACGCGAAGTCGAGTTCATATACGCTCCTGGCCTTGGATTCACTGGTATTTTCACCGAAAACCTCATTCCTAAGCGAGTTCAGGGTTGTGCTCTCTTCTTCATCAAGGAGAATAGTCTGGAAATCCTTATGAATGCTTGGATTGTCGTCGATAACCAGAATACGATGAATCATATCTTTTTCCATATTGTTCATTTTGTAGTCTCCTGTGTTTGAAAGGGTAATTTAACGGTGAACACGGCGCCTTTGCCGGGTCCATCGCTATTTGCTATTATTGAGCCGTTCAATTCATTCGCTGACAGAGCCGTGCTGTGCAATCCGAATCCATGCCCCTTTTTCTTGGTTGTGAAACCATGTTCAAATATCCGTGTTAAGTTCTCCTTTGGGATTCCGATGCCGTTATCCTGAACTTCGATCGGGACAAAGCCATTCTTCGGTTCTTTGATACTTATCGTAAGGAGTCTGTCATCTTGGTCACTCATGGACAGGGCGTATATCGCATTGCTGATCAGGTTTGTTAGGATCTGCAGAACCTTATGGCGGTCGAACAAGACAGTTGGCAGATTTGCGAGTTCGCGTATCACTTTCACATTGTTTCGAGATATTGCTTCAGCATTTATCTGGATGGTGTCTTCCACAAGCTCAGCGATGGATGTCGGCTCAATTAGTCCTTTTGTTTTACTATTCGATTGTTGGAGCTGGATAATATCGCCAACGTGCTGAACGTGTTTGGTCAACGCCTCCAGCGCTTCAAGGCAGCGTTCTTGTTCATTGACCAATTCTTTGGACAGGTTAGCCAGAAAAGCGGGCAGTTTCTTGCCTCGTTCCTCTTTTGTCAAAAATATGCTAAGTTCGTTTGCATGCTCTTCGAGCAGGCCCACCACGTCGGCAAGATAAGAGATTTTGGAATTGCGGACTCTTTTCTGAACCGACTCAGCAGTGACACTAACACTATTGAGGACGTTGCCTACATTGTGCAGCACGCCGGTTGCCACTTCAGCCATGCCGACCTCGCGTGCTGTATCGAGCAGCTTTTCCTGGGCTGTCTTCAGTTTGACTTCCGCCCGCTTGCGTTCGGTGATGTCACGTGCAATTGCTATGATATAGTCTTGTTTCTCCTGGGTTACGAATTTCAGACTTGTCTCGACGAAAAACATTGTTCCATTCTTTCGCTTATACCGGCTTTCTTTAACAATATCGGTCTTGAGCTTGAGTTTCTCTATTTGCTTCTGCCATGAGGAATCATCAGGTAAAGACTCTTCGATGTCCTTAATGGTCATCATATTGAGTAATTCTTTTCGCGTATATCCGAGACTGTCACATGCCCGGTTGTTTACATCCAGAAAACGACCCCATTGAGGCTCAACGGCAAAAATACAGTCATTTGAACGTTCTATCAGATTTCGAAATAATCGCAGCTTTTCCTCTGCTTTTTTTCGTTCTGCGATGCTGCCCAGCCACTCAGCGACTGCATTTAACAGATCGTCTTCTTCTTTAAGAAACAGCTCTTCACCGTTCTTGGCCTTTCCTCCAAGGTGGTAAACCTCAATAGCACCCACGTTTTCTCCGTGTGCTTTTATTTGGGTTTTCCGGCTGAATTCGCTTTTTTTGAAGTTATCCGTTTTGTAGCGTATCCCATTAAAAGTTATCCTTACGCTTATGGCATTAGGATACCGATATGCGTCACGGATCAGATAGACAGTTTCTTGAAATATTTGTTCTAATGGAATTTCCTGGCGATTAACAATCTTGGAAAGTCCATATAAACAATTGAGATGTTTGAGGCGCTGTTGCAGTTCTCTCTGGTCCAGCGGGCGAGTCGAAATTTCCGCTTCGAGTTTTAACTTGGCGGCTGATAATTCAGCAGTAAGCTTCCGCACCTTTTCTTCAAGGCGCTTGTGGCGTGCGCGTTCTTCAAGGCGTATTTGGTGTACCCGGAGTTCTTTGGCTTCAAGATTGGCGTTCTTTATGTGCTTATTTTGTGTAAGTGTTCCATACAAATATCTGTTATAAAAAAATGTAAGAACTACCGCCGTCATGGTGGCGATAAGAGCACAATGCGTAACGTCTTTTGTGACTTTCGTTTGCGCCAACCAAAAAACACCAAAAATTATTGCGATGAATATCGCCGACAAGACAGTCTTTTTAATTGTACTTTTTATATCCATTTTTCAGTTCACCTGTATATTTGTGACATAATTGCACAATTTTCTTAAAGACACATTTTCACCGTGCAGTACCTGTATTAGTTAAGCCAGTACCTTTTTTATCTGATGTTACTACCAAACGTAATCCTTTCTGCATTGCTACCCGGCCTTATCTAACTTCAGCCGGGTTTGAAAATTTTTCCCATTTAGCTTTTATGATTTTGCCTAACTGTGTTAAGTCCAAAGGTTTTGTAATATAATCATCGGCCCCTATTTCGAAGGCCTGGTCCAAATCGCCTATCATTCCTTTTCCCGTCAGCATAAAAACAGGTATGTGCTCCGTTTTTTTATTGTGCTTAAGCTCAGTGAGAACTTCCAGTCCATCCATGTCCGGCATAATCCAGTCTAATAAAATAAATTCCGGCTTCTTTTCTTGTGCGAGCTTGATTCCGGTTGGGCCGTCTTTAGCCAGATAAGCCTTGAATCCGTACAACTTCAGGATACGCCTCAACACTTTGTGGACTATCTCATCATCCTCAATGATTAAAACCTGAGTCCATTTACTCACTGTATCATTCCTCTCTATGCTTCTGTGAGCCTTCGATAGAATTCGCTAATAAGCCGAATAGCGACAAATACTCTCTAAGTGGCAATTCATAATGTCCTATAAGTACACCGACTTCATTTTATTTGAAAATTATCGACACATTGGGCTGGAGGTTTTATAAGAAACAGTAATTTTTTAAGACAATATTATCGATCGGGGGATTCAAAACAACGAGCCGGAGAGGTTTTTCAGTTGATAATTGACAATTGGCTATTTACTATGAATACCAATTGTGGAATTTGGCCTGAGATTTGGTTTAGGAGCAAGATATTATGATCGGGATTGTGGGAGCCAAAACAATAGGGGGGGTAAACAATATAGGACGGTTTACGAGATTTTTCTGGCAATCGATGATCGCGTCTTTTCAGAGTTGTGTCAGCCCACACACTTATCCTTTGATTTGGACACAAATGAATATCATTGGTGTTCGCAGCGTCCCGGTTGTGATGATAACAGGCGCATTTGTGGGAATGACATTGGCAATTCAGGCATATGACCAGCTTGCGGGTATGGGGCTGGGAGAGCATCTGGGTGTTTTGATTAATATTTCTGTTGTTAAGGAATTGGGCCCTGTGCTTGCGGCTGTTATGTTGGCAGGTCGTATCGGAGGGGCTTTGACTGCTGAATTAGGGACGATGAATGTTACTGAACAAATTGATGCTGTCAGGAGTATGGGGACGGACCCGATACGATATCTGGTTACACCGAGGATTTTGGCGTGTCTGTTGCTTACGCCATTTCTGATTATCTACGCGGATTTGATGGGTATTGTCGGCGGATATTTCGTGAGCGTTATGCAGTTTGGGATTAATAGCCGGGCATATTGGAGCTTTAGTGCCGACGGCGTAGAACTATGGGATGTAGCTATCGGGGTTGTAAAAGGTTTCTTCTTTGGTGTGGCCATTGCCGCTATTAGCTGTTATAAGGGCTTTACGTGCAAAGAAGGTGCCCAGGGTGTGGGACAGGCGTGCACAGAGGCGTTTGTCGCCAGCTTTATTTCCATCTTGGCGCTGGATTTTGCACTGGCAGTGATTTTCAAAGCAATTTACAATACGTTCTGGCCACTTAAAAGTCTGGTTTGATGTTAGAAGAGAGCGGAAAGTGAAACAGGTCAACAAACAAAATGATACACAAGCCGGTGACGGGGATGGCGTATTATCACTCAAGAACGTCACAAAAAAGTTCGGGAGCAACGTCGTTTTGGATAATGTCTCTCTGGCTATAGAAAAGGGCAAAACGACTGTTGTGATCGGGCCAAGCGGATGCGGTAAGACGGTCTTAATAAAACATTTGATAGTTCTTTTAAGGCCGAACTCGGGCGAAGTCTATTTCAAGGGCCGGCGTATTGATAATCTTACTGACAAAGAGTTAAACGAAGTACGCACACATTACGGCTTTCTCTTCCAGGCAGGCGCGCTGTTTGATAGTCTTAGTGTTATGGAAAACATAATATTTCCCATAAGACAGCATCGTAAAATAACTGATTGGAAACAGGTCGAAGAGCTTGTAAAATCCAAATTAGCTATGGTCGGACTGGATGGTTTTCAGAACTATTATCCGGCGAAACTTTCCGGGGGACAGCGTAAAAGAGTGGCATTAGCAAGGGCGATTGCGTTAAGTCCGGAGGTGATTTTGTACGATGAGCCGACTACCGGGCTGGACCCTATTCGTTCGGATATAATCAACGAGCTTATTTTGAAACTGCAACGCGAACTGGGCGTTACTACTGTTGTTGTTACTCACGATATGACAAGCGTATATAAGGTGGCGGACCGTATTATTATGCTGCATGACGGCAAGATTGTCGCCGATGGCGATGCCGACCATATTCGTAATCATCCACACCCTATCGTTCATCAGTTCATCAACGGACAGGTTAGTGAAGAGGACCTTGCAGTCTTGCGGATGAGCGGAACCATTTCTCAGGCCCAGTTCCTGCCTCGTGATTTTGAGCAATAGACAAAATGAACAAGGGACCGGAGCAAATAGCGTCTGATTTGGCCAAAATTGTGCGGGGCGATGTCTTTGCTGATATACTCCACAGGGCCGCTTACAGTACTGATGCGAGCATTTACAGGATAGTTCCCGAATGTATTGTTGCCCCGCGAGATGCCGGTGACGTGGCTGCTGTTGTCAGATATGCCGGTGCCCAGGGGATTCCGGTCGTTGCCCGCGGAGCCGGAAGCGGCCTTGCGGGTGAGTCGTTGGGCAGGGGCATAGTCTTCGATATGACCCGGTATATGAACAGGATTATCAGTGTTGAAGATGACGGCCGAATTGTGGTTTGTGAGCCCGGGGTTGTGTTGGATGATTTGAACAAGTGCCTTGCTGAGTTCGGCAGGAAAATCGGCCCCGACCCGTCCAGTGCCAATAGGGCGGTAATAGGGGGGTGTGTCGCAAATAATTCCACGGGTTCTCATTCGCTCCAGTATGGATATATAGGTGACTATGTCGAAACTGTTGAGGCCGTTCTGGCCGACGGCAGTATCGTTGAATTCAAGAATAATTTTAGCCCGGACCAGGCAGAAGAAAATAAGGTTACTTCAATTGCAAGAGAGTGTTTGTCGGTTCTTTCCGAGAACGAGGCCGTTATCACCGAGGCCTTACCCGAATCCAAAAGAAATCGAAGTGGATATAATATTGCTGGAATTTGCCATGATGGGAAGATAGATTTTGCCCGGCTGCTGGCAGGCTCGGAAGGGACGTTGGCTATTTTTACAAAAATAACGCTCAGAACCGTCGCCTTGCCGGCGGCGAAAGCTCTACTGCAACTTGAGTTTGACTCGCTTGATAACATGGCCAAAGCTGTGCCTATTATTGTCGCTCACGGCGTCTCTGCTTGTGAGCTGATGGACAACACCTTGATTGAGATGGCATTTAAGGCTTTGCCGGAATATCGGGATATTCTGCCTGCCGGCGCTGCTGCTGTTCTCCTGGTGGAACATACCGGGCAAACGCAACAGCAGGTTAAAGAGAAAATCGAGCAGACCGATTCGGCGGTAGGGCAGATGGCAAGCGGGCGCAGCATCTTTGTTGAGCCCGAGCAGCAAAAGCGATTGTGGAAGTCGCGAAAGGATGCCGGGCCGCTGCTTTACAGGAAAAGGAGTAAAAAGCACCCGGCGGAATTTATGGAGGACGTCTCTGTAGATCATCATCGGCTTGGGCAATATATCACCGGCCTGCAGGAGATTGGCAAACGGTATGATTTCGCAATGTCTTTTTTTGGTCATGCGGGCGATGGTGAGCTGCATTTACGGCCTTTCCTGGATTTGAGCGACCGGGCTGATGTCGAGAAGATGCAGGCGATTGCCAGGGACGTTTTCTCTCTTGCCTGGTCGTTGGGTGGTTCCATTAGCGGCGAACACGCGGACGGTCTGGTCAGAGCGGCCTTCCTGCGAGAGCAATATGGCGATGAATATTACGAGTTGTTGTGTAGAATAAAGAATATATTTGACCCTTATGGCCTGATGAATCCGGGCAAGATAATCAACAGCGACCCGGATGTGATGGTCAGGGACCTCAGGAGAGCCCGGAAAATTCTGCCTGAGAGAATTAAGACCGATTTACTTTTTGAAAAAGATGAGCTTGCCGTCGAAATTGAGCAGTGCTATGGCTGCGGCCTTTGTCTTAGTAAAGAATCCGATTTACGGATGTGCCCGGTATTTCGAGCGATGGGTGGCGAATTAGCCAGTTCCCGGGCAAAAGCTAATATACTGCACTTCTGGGCGACGGGACAGTTGGATGAAAAAGACTTCGATTCGCCAGAGTTCAGAAACTTTCTGGATCTGTGCGTCAACTGCAAGGCCTGCCTGTTACAATGCCCCTCCGGCGTTGACATTTCAAAGCTGATGACCACGGCCAGAGCACAATACGCCAAACGCAGAGGCCTGCGTCGTACAGAGCAGTTACTAAGCCATAATCGATATATAAGTATGCTGGGCGGCATTTTTTCGCCTTTATCGAATCTTGTTATCCGGCTGCCGTTTTTCAAGTGCCTGATGGACAGATTGGCAGGCATCGACAGGCAAAGAAATATGCCCGCTTTTAAGCACGGTTCCTTCCTGAAGGCGGGGCGGAAATACTTATCTGCTCGGGAGCCGATAAAAACGCCCACCGACAAGGTGGCCTATTTCGTGGATACCTACGCAAATTATAACGACCATGAATTAGGCTTTGCCGTTCTCGATGTCCTGCGGGCAAACAATATTGAGGTCGTTTTGCCCAGGCAGTTGCCTGCGCCGCTGCCGGCAATAGTCTACGGCGACGTCACGCAGGCCAGAAAGGATCTGTCATACAATGTAAAGTACCTGGTTCAAACTGTCCGGCAGGGCTGCAAAATCGTCTGTTCCGAGCCCAGCGCTGCGTTGTGTCTCATGCAGGAACTTCGTCATTTTGTGCCGGGCGAGGATGCCAGGCTCGTCTCGGATAACACGTACGAATTAATGAATTATTTATTTAACCTGCATACGCAGAACAAACTAAAGCCGCCGGCCAGGCCAATAACAGAGGAGTATGTCTATCATTTGCCCTGTCATTTGTCTGCCGTCGGCAATGAGATGGCGAGTATCAAGCTGCTGCAGGGGCTTTGCGGCGTCAAAGTCACGGACCTCAAAGCCGGCTGCTGCGGCCTTTCCGGCACGTTCGGTATGCAGAAGAAGAATTACGAACTCTCCTCGCAGATTGCCGCGAGCCTCAAAGAAGCACTCGAAAAATCACCAATAAAAAATGTCCTGACCGAATGTGCCGCCTGCAAAATGCAGATTGAGCATTTAAGCGATTGTGTGGTTAGTCACCCGATTAAGATTTTGGCTTGGTGTTGTCGTCCTCCCGGGCAATAGGGCAGGCGTCCCGGTTTTTTGGGGCACGTGCGGCCTCGAAACCGGCGCAAATTGGCTTTGTTTGGCTTTGTTTTCACCAGAGGTTCTGTGCGAAATATTTTCATATTCCTTTCCTGTAAAAGAGTTTACGCCCATTTGGGCAGGCGTAAATTGGCTTTGTTTTTTCAAATCGATCTCTTTATCTGCCGGCGGGCAGATATCTACCCTAAATTCCTGCTCGACGGCTTTGGCCTGCTCCAGTTGCCGCATGAGTTGTAGTCTTTGAAGCTCGGCCATTATCCTGAACATGCTGTTCTCGATTCGGCGTTCATAAATCAACAGCCGATCCAGCACCATCGAATTCGAGAAATCCTTAATAGCCGCCCGGCCGAGGGCCAGATTCGGAT
>Ga0307380_10000769_pt1 | contig 48122 bp, 76 predicted proteins | sample UN3MG_FD_202239 | JGI IMG/M metagenome (GOLD analysis project Ga0307380, IMG submission 202239) | Soil microbial communities from Risofladan, Vaasa, Finland - UN-3 | ecosystem: Environmental > Terrestrial > Soil > Coastal area > Acid sulfate soil | place: Finland: Risofladan, Vaasa | collected... | reverse complement strand
GTTTTGAGACACTGTTTCTTTTATGATTTTATGCCCCCTATCCCTATATATATTATTTAATATTATATTTATATATATATACTCTTCTCTTTTATAGTCTTTCTATAAGGTTTACAAACTCCATGACCACAACATGCATAAATCACATCCTTCAACTCTCCTAAACATGCATCATGTCCTTGTTCAGTTGGCATCTTTCCACATCTTATACATGGTCTTTCTGTTTCAATAGATTCTTTTGTATCTTCATAAACCCAACCATCTTTTTCATAAATAATCAAATGTCCTCTTTTAAAACTCGTGGTCATTTATTCTCTTTCATAGTCTTTCTATTATGACATTTAGTACATAAACTTTGCCAATTCAATTCATCCCAAAAGAGCTGTTCGTTGCCCTTATGAGGTATGATATGATCAACAACTGTTGCCGGCTCATTACACATAGTGCAGAGTGGGTACTGGTTAAGAAATAGAATCCTGGCTTTATTCCATCTGTATGTATAGCCACGCTGTGTTGCTGTACCTCTTTTATGTTCATATTGCTTCTGGTGTTCATCACAATAGGTATGTCCTAATCTAACGAGTTTATTGCATCGTGGGTAACAACATGCTTTCTTTGGTTTATATGGCATATACAGGACGTCCTGATAATAAGCTAAATAACAAAACCGTTGACTCTCCCTAAAGGAAACAATTTGAAGGCGTATTTTGTTTCTTTGCTTGTTATATAATATACGCTTGAGATAGGGTAATTTTATCCTGTATAAACACAGGATGTTTTATTTAGAATAAACAATACTTTCGATGGTTTTATATTCGAGGTTGTATTTGAGGGCTATATCACAGCAGATCTTATTTGCCTTTTCTTTATTATCTTGACGCTCTTTAAATTCCTGTTTAATGAGTATATTCCGAATGGGCACGTAGGGAATAAGTTCATGTATATTGATAAGCTGAGGTAAGATCCCCATATCCAGAAGCTCTGCATTGACGATATGCTTGAGGCGTGATGTTATGAGAAACGCCGAAGCTTGCTGTATGTTTAATTCAGGTTTTGTCATTATTTCCTTTTTCTGAGCGGGACATAACAAATGATTATCTCATTCATCATATCCCGCTTTTGATTATGGTATTAAAAATTTCTGTTGGTCAAATTCTGGCAATAGATTTAATTGCATAGTAATTTGTACTTTTTTTGTGAATAGGTTTTTGGATTGTATAACTCTTTTCTGACTTGCTTCCAATTCATCTCCAGTTTCAACTTTATCTTCAGGTTTTGCTATTTTAATGGCAATAATTTTCCCTCTTTGTTTTTGAGGAATTAGCAAAAAACCTTTTTTAGATAAGTTTTTTCTGATTTTAGGCAAAGCATTTTTTACACCTTTACAATTAGCTTTTATTGATATACGTCTTGCTCTACCATATACTTCTTCGGCAAGTTCTTCGATATATGACCAATGATTTTCATTTGCATATTCACGCAAAAGAATATTAATTGTTGATTGGTCAACTGGTAATTTCTTTTTTTTGGACATTTTACTTCTCCTTTTTTAACAATTCCATTGATACTTTAATGAGTTTTTCTATATGAACCATAAAATTGTATTTCTGAATAGATGAATCATATTGGCTTGAATTGAAAGTCTTTTTGAATTTGGTTATTTCTTCAAGATTAATAATTAAATCACTTATCTGTTTTGTACATTTACTGATTATATCCTCGAATAGAATAAGTTCTTTTTTTTGTTTACTTTCTTTTTCACCAAGCCGTTCTTCTGCAACCGTGATTTTCATTCCAGCTTCACTGAAATCATCATTGTCAATAATTTTCTTTGCTAATTTCTGTTGGGTTGGTTTATCTGTTATTTTTTCCTTTTTCATAGTATCTGTGAAGCGTTTTGCATAGGTGGGCTTATCAAATAATTCAACAGCTTCTTTGTCAAGTTCACCGGATTCTTGCAATTTCAGGCGTTCGATAGAGGGGTCTATCATATCCCTTGTCCAATTGCCACCAAGAAAACGTGCAATAATAGTAGCACCAATTATTGATGCGTTTTGAGACGCACCGATATTTTTATATTTATTATCATAATATTTAATTGCTTCTTCAGGATGCTCTTTCAAAAAGTTCCTTGCTACCCTGACAGTCTCATCCAGCACTTTCGTGTTTGTTCCCCATGCATCATAATTCTCATTAGCCATTATTTTGAGCATTGTGGCATCGTCAAGCTCTTTAACTGGAATATCAATTTCATCACCAAGAGCATAAATCTGTTGAAGTGCCTGTAATCTGTGATGACCATAAGCAATTTGGATTTTGCCGTCTCTTTTACGGGCAAGAATATTTTCCCAAAAACCAGTTTCATTAATAGAATTAACAAGGTTTTCGACTTTCATTTCATCGATAGGATAATTCTCAATATCTCTGAATGGATTAGGTTCTAAATCTTTAATTTTTACTTTCATTTTTTCATCCTTTCTGATTTTCATTTTCTGATATTAGCCAATACAATTATTTATTTCTCCAGTAAATGCCTCTCACTTGTCCCTGACTCCATTTATCCGTATATTTTGGTTTAATCCGTCTATTATTCAATTCTCCGGCTATCTGTAGATGCGTTTTGCCTTCTTTCCTGAGCTGCATTATAAGTGATATTACTATTTGTTCTTCCGGTACAGGTACTATCATATTTCTAAAGTCGTATTTATAACCATATCCGACATTGCCAACGTGTTTTTGAAACTCCATTTTACCGTTTATCCACTTTTCAGCCCACTCTGAGAAGACTTTTATACGGTCAACTATTATTTCATTTGATTTATTATGAAAAAGATTTCCTATTAAATGAGGAAGATCATATTTCTTACAAACTGCACCAATAGGTGTATTATCCTCATCATCGATTCTTTCATAGTCTTTAATGTTGCCCATTATCTAAACTCCTCCAGTTTAAAAACCCTTATTCTCGGACTCCACCTCTTAGCTATGCCACCTCTATGTAACTTCACCTTTCGCCATCCCCAGACTTCGAGGCAACCGCCCGGTGTACTCAGCCAGTCAATACATTCCTGTGTACGTTCCTCTGTTAATTTCCGGAGATGCTTTGCATAATCTGTACCGCAGGCTTGAATACCGATAAAACCACGCTCAGGATCGAGAACAAGAATATCAATTATGCCAAAGAGGTCTTGCCGTCCACCATGACCAGCCCTGATATACTGATTCCATTTCTCAACAACGGTACAGATACAACCTTCTTGCTGTCTCAGGTAATTCATGGTACGCTGGACTGGATTCATTTCATCTCCTCGTGAATTGAGGAGATGCGTTCAAGGTTTTCTTTATCATATCTTAATACAGTTTTTAGTGAATCGAAGTAACCTGCATCGTGATAATCCAAGTAATCACCAACACAAAGGTTTTCATCATCCTCATTATGGCTCATCCAATCAAAGTAGAAACCTCCGTAAGAAGAACCATATCCAAGCTCACCTATGAAACCATACTTTTTATGTTTAAATAAATCCCCTTCAAACCACCATGTCCCGTCTGGCATCTTAATGCCCTGTTCAAAGGAATCATATTCAATACGATATTCCGGATAGACAAGTATATTCCATCCTGATAGATTTTCGGTGCCTATATCTTTGCCATGAACAATAATTATTTCTGAGTCTTTTACGGCTTTATAAGATCTATGCCATTCATATCCCGCAATCTTATTATCTTTAATCAGCCGTAGCATTAATTCATTCTGTGCCATTGTCACCTCCCTTTAATGATGATTTCACCTTGCCAGTACAATTTCGTGTGGCACGAGTATTGTTATTTTCATTTCTCAATCTCCTCTATAATAACATCCTTCTCCATGAGAAAGACATCTTGTACAATCACTGTTTCTTTCTTCTATTTCATTTACGCACCACCAACCATTACACCGTGAACGGACTTTCCCGTGAAATATCATTTGTGCGTACCAAGTATCATAATCGGGATGAGCAATCATTTTATCTGTGGTTTTAGATATTCCTAATGCTTTACTATAATTCTCCACTGTCAGTCCTATATGTAATCTGTCTGTACTTGGAAGTATTTCCCATAACTTTTTATTTCTCGTAAAGCCATATTGAGGAATACCATACTCTGCAATCCTTTTTATTACATCTGCAACTTTTTCTGTCATAAAAGATGGACAATCACCCCAACAAAACCATTGTATCATTTTAGCATTATACGGTCTATTAGCAAGATAATTATAATCCATCAAAAGTTTATTAAATATCCTTTCAACATCATTTTTTTTAAAGAATGAGAATGCATATTTCTCATGCTTATTACTAATCATACCGCTTGGACAATTAAGTATACAAGTTTCTGTCGCAAACTCACAAGAACCACCATCCTCTATTTTGCCTATTGGGAAATATATAGATGGTATATCGGAATCCATGTGTAATATTCTTCTCATTCTTTAATCCTTTCTCCTTACTGGCTGTTATTGTTTTAATCATCTTATTCTCCTTGCTTATATCTATCTCTATATTTTTCTGTTGTTAATCTATCAGCATATTCTTGCTGTTTTTCTCTATATTCTTGACGTTTAAGTTCAATAAAACAGTGCTCACACCATCCTTTATCATCAAGAGGAACATCTGTCTCACCGCAATTAACACATCCATTATCACTATCCATCATCTTTCCTTTCTTTGGGGCTGGCAGAAAGCGGTAAGCATGCAATCCCGTATGAAGACCAGCTGACTCAGCCTGCTTGCGTCTCTTTCAACGCCACAGCCCCGTTTCTATTGGTTATCGTTGACACTTTTTATTACAAAATCCTTTTTAAATACACCTTCCAATAGCGGTGAATAATGTTCATTAATCCAAGAAACTATATATTGCTTGGGTGTATAAAGTGATATTAATTTATCTGTTTCGCTAATAAATTTAAGTGGTTTAAACCAAGAGTTTAATGAGTACACATTAATATATTCATCAATCTCTTTAAAATATTTAGGACATGCTTCTTGAAAAGATTTTAATTCTTTTACCCATTCAGGCTCAGGTATTGGTTGTTCTTTTTCCGGCTTAGGTTCTTTATATTTCTCTATTTTATTTACTCCATCTTTTCTTAACCATTTTCTAATCATCTTATTGTGATCCGTATAATTTTTACGTCTATTACCTTGAGCCAACCATTCATCAGCATCTTCTATTTTTCCATTTACCATTCGCTCCCCATAATCTTCAATTAATCCGTCATATTCTTTTTGTGTTAAAAATACTTCATCAAGAAATTTTATCTTTTGAGAGAGTGATTTTTTTTCTTCTTTATTCTCATTCTCATTAATATTCACATTAGAATTAATATTATTATTTATATTAATATTATTCAAAGCATTCGAAAGGCTTTCGAACCCTTCTAAAGCGTTCTCTTTATTATTATTTATAAACAACTTAACAAAGTCGGGTAATTCAGTGTAAATTTTCTCAGCACCAAGCCTCATGTTATCATTTAGTTTTTGATTTTTTAAAGTATTTTTCATTATAATGTAATTGTTTACATAAAATGCCTTTTTATCAGCCTGAAATTTATTTAAAGTTTTTTCAATAATTGATGTTTTTAATCCTGTATTATCTTTCATTCTTTTTTTTGTTATCTCGTAAATACCACAAATATTTGCTAATGGATTTGTTATTAAATAAAGGAATAAAAGCTTTTCTGATATATTTAATTTTTCTATATATTCATCATCCCAAAAGTGAGTATTCACATATCTATTAGTAGCCATTTAAAGCCTTTCGAATCCTTTTAAAGGGTTTAATCTTTATTCCTCTTGTTTGTAGCCCTATTAAATGCTTCGAGACAGGCTTCAAGATAACCTGCGAGAATAAAATCAGGCGTATTGCTGTCATTTTCTTTGCCGTGTTTGTTAATTACATACATTAAATCTTGTACAAATATGCTTGTTTTCATTTCTCAATCCTTTCTACTGTTTTTCTAAGCACCACACCCGCTCTACTGAATGTGGTGCTGTCCCGGATAGAAACCGTATGATGATTAAAATGTTTACGGTTTCTGCGACTGTGCCATCCTGTAGGCACTTTTAAGATTTCACCACTTATTTTTTAATTTGTCAGGGTTATTTAAAGTTTTCCTTCGGTATCGCAAATTTATAATGTCCGCCTCGTTTACTAAATTGCCAGCATATAAACCAGAACATAGTATTCTCTCGCAATGCCCCGATTATGTCCTCATTACCTGACGATCCACCCGTATGTAAACAATATGTTCTGTCTCGCTGTTCAAATCCCCAATCAGGCCATTTCCATAATGATTTAACATAGTCCATTAAAGACCGTGATTGTTTGTAATCCCAGTTTTTAATCTTTTCGAGTTCTTCGTCTGTAGGGTATTCATTCATTTTTAAAGTCCCTTTTCATCTGTGATAGTTCGGCTTCTATATAAACGCCTCTAATTGTACTATTGATGTACGTTTCTTACTCATCTTATCATAGCCCAAGTCAAAGCCGATGTAATTACGGCCGTATGCGAGTGCTACCTTGCCGGTAGTACCAGAGCCTATGAATGGGTCGAGTACAAGTCCTGGATGGAATCCTGCGCCACATTGACAATCGCTGTAGTCAATAAACTCTTTCGGGATAGTTTCCTTATCCGCAGTATTTCTATATCCTTTTACCGATTGTTCTTCGGGTATCTGTCTTTTGAAATCTGTATAGTCTTTTGTAGCTGTTTTCTTATATATCTTCTCTCTCGCCTTCCCACACTTATTACATATCTCTTTTGGACATCCTGCGAGTATCATAGGTGTGATAAGTTTCTCTGGGAATACGGCAAAATGGTCAAGCCAATCGTCTGTACTACCACATTTAGGGCATTTACGTTTCTCTATTTCTTCACCATATTCTATAACAGTAATAGTAACAACCAAATTTCTATCAGTACCCTGAAAAAGTGAATTACATTTATCACAGAAATCGTAATTTGATGGTTGAGTTGGTATATCCCAGACACAGCGTTTATTACGTTGCCCATATTTTTCGTTAGCTTCCCCAGATACTATCTCTTGTCTGGTATTTCCCCATCTTTTTCGTGGATTATTTTCTTCATAGGGTGTGCCTGGTCCACTTCCCTTTTTACTCCAACATTCGTTTCCCCATTTAGATATTTCAAACTGCTGTTCAAAATAATATTTCTGGCTCTTTGTGTAAAAGTAAACAGGCTCCCAGTCAACAGTGAATCTGTATTTTGAACTCGAGGGCATACAGTTCCGTTTCCACCATACAACTGTATTCCGTTTAATGAATCCAAGTTCGTCTGTCATCATGAGTGTGAAGCGTTCGGGTATCTGGCAGAGAGATTTGGCGGGAATAGATTCTTCTTGATATGGTTTCTTGTCAGGTACATATACCTCTTTTTGCACGTCCTTATTTGCCCATGCGCCCTTACCGCTACCAGCGTACGAGTCTCCAATATTCACAAATACACAGCCCGTTTTCTTCAGCACTCGTTTTACCTCTACGAATATCTGTTTCAAATGCTGGATGTAGAGTTGGAATGTAGGTTCAAGTCCAAGACTACCACGCCATGCGTTACAGTGGATACAGAATTGACCTTGTGAACTATTCTTATTTGTTGCTTTCTCACGCCATCCCCTTTTAAATTCTGGATTTCCGGCTTGTAGATTAATTGGCCTTAATTGTTGATTTCCCCATTCATGCTCACAGTCCGGACCACTATTGTTATTATTGAGGTTATCCCATATCTGCGGCTCAAGTCCGTAATCCCTGAGTCCCCATTTACCAGTAGGGCGGAGACGTAATAACGCAGTCTATTGACTCGTCATCCAATAATCTCAGCCCTACTCTTGCATCTACCTTATGAGTCTTATTTATCTCAAGCATTATGTATTAGCCTCAAAGAATGCTCTTGAGAAGCCTGGCGGTGTGATTGCTCGTGCTTCTTTTCTTGTATGATAGTCTAAATTAACAAGACTTCTCTTTATTCTATCTCTATCTATTAATGGTTTTAATAAATCCCCGACAATTCTTTTTTTTGGTATTTTAAAATATCCCCATAAGTCAGTTGTTTTAACCCACAAATCACCATATTCATAAGCCTTAAATGTGAAAAATGGCTTGCCCAATAATTGTCTCAAAAATCCTCTTGGGTTTTCTAAACACCAGAATTGAAGTTTACTTAAATATCTGCATCCCCAAATAAAATCTAAGCAAGCTATCACTAACTCCATACCTTCTCTTAAGTCTCGCTTTTTCTTTGCGGTTTTTTCGTTTCTGGCAATCGAAAATTGAGTACAATCTGGAGATGCAAATATTCCATAGACTCCTGCGTGCGGCTTTAAATCATATACATCATTCTCAGGCAATGTTATTCTCCGGACATCATAACCATTTTTTAGATATTCTTCTGTCCATGCACCCGTACCGGCACAGAGGTCATATATTATTTTTTCACTATTCAGCATAATCTATTATCAACCCCATATCATAAAGCCTATGCCAATGCCAAAAAGTATTCCGCATACCAGAAACAGAAATGAATTTAAAACGTATCCTAATACTATGTAGCTATGGTCTGTCATTTGTTTATTTCTTTCTTTGTTTTATCCCGAAGCTTTTTAAGCTCATGGTCATACTCCCCATTTTTCAGTGCTTTGCGAATACACTTAAGACACAAACCGCTTTTTGTAGCACCACCATCATGACATCTCACACATTTTTGGTCTAAATTAACAGTAAATGTTGGTATGTTATCTTTACTCATCTTCATAACCCTTCGGCTCAGGTATCGGTTTGGTTGAGAAGTAACCGTTATACTGTTTGAATTTCCATATTCGTATTACATAAGGGTTGTCATCTTTATGTTTTTTATACCAATAATGCCCAGATTTCTCAGGTTTTGTCTTTGTCCATTTCATCTTGTTGCCTTTCTATTGCGGTAGGAAGGAATAGACTACCGCTAACTTATGCTGTGATTGGTTTTACGGACTATTTCCCTTCTTTAACAGTTATCATTTGAAAAGCGATCGCAAGTTGAATAATGGATATCGTTATCATCGTGGTCAAAAGTAATAGTCTCATCTCTTTCGCAATCATATTCTTCGCCGATTCCTCTGAATTTCGTATATTTACAACGAAAGCACGTATGACCCTTTGTTGACCTGTAATTTTTAGGTGGTAATAATTTTCTCATTTTAATCCTCCGGAAATTCTGCATATATATGCCCGTCAAGTTCTGGCATGTGAATCACTTTCCCGTTTATTTCCATTTGTTTCAGGAAAAAAGGGACACCAGCATCAATACACTGGTCTCTTAAATTCCTTATGCAGTCTATATCTACATGCCTGCGATTCTGTCCTGATTCGCAACCACAGATTACCCAACTCAGCTTGTGAGAAGTCAAGTCAATATTTGATAAACATGGTTCAACACTCACAATCCTCTTGCTTGCCGGTATCTGTAAAAGAATCGGTATCATTTCATCAAGGTCTTTTTGTGTGGAGACTGAGATGCCGAGCCAGAGATTATTGAACCATGTATTTCTTCTATTAGATTTCATGTATTCTGTGAATTTAATTGCCATATCAGGTCGTTTTGTTAATATTATAAAAGTATGATAATAACCCGGCGCCATACACAATTCTTTGAATGAACAATCAAAAATAGTATCAAATACTTTCTCTATGAAATCAAACGGCACATCCTTATGAAACAGATCGCCCATTGAACACACAAATATTTTGCGAGGTTTTCTCCAATGCAACGGTTTTTCTAAACGGTCATAATGCAATAGAACATCGTTAAAATCCATTGTATCATAATTTTCAATATTATGCTTTGCATGTGTGCCAATCCTTATGAAACGATGAGCTATCCGCTCTGCATAGCAGTTTTGACAGCCTTCACGTATCTTTGTACATCCTGTTACTGGATTCCATACTTCATCACACCATTGTATTTTTGTGCTCATATCATTCCCTTTCAGCCCGAACATATAAGGCTACCCGAAAGTCTTTGCGTGTCCATATTCTGTTTGCTTTTTTAAACTCTTTATACACCTTGTTTTTAAGGATTACAGCTCCTTTATGTGTTGATGAATAAATATCATTAGCCCAATTTGCATGGCACCATTTACCAGCACTTCTATATTCCACCACATAAATACTTCTTTCACCGGCTTTATCACCTATAGATTTTCTCGTATGCAAGTTAATCATTTGATTTGCCCTCTCAATTAATGATAGGATTTGGGTATTTCAATTATTTAACACCGAGCTTTTCCATTTCTTTTTCATCAATGACCGCTTCTTTACCATTACTACATTTTAATTCAAACACATCAATGGATTTCTCTCCTATCTTAACAAGTTTGCAAGAATCACCAATGAGCCTGATGTCTAAATCAACATTATCAAACTTAAAGTTGAACTTCTTCTCGCTTGTTTTTATGTCTCGATATTTTATCTTACCCAAGTGTTTGTGAAATATTTTGAGTACACCCGAGATATACTTCGGATGTTCAATATAAACATAAACTGATAAAGTATAAATGTAGGTATAATAGAACATTGAACTAAATTCATTAACTTTTTCTAATTCCTGCTTTATTTCATCCATTTTGTAACAGACTTTATCAAGTTTTTTAATCTCTTCAGCCCAAAAGTGATACTCTTTTATTCTTTCTTCAATTTGAGGATGCATCTTATTGTCCCTCCTCTTTCTCAGGTACATTTTCTATATCACCATATTTTTCAAGTAAAGGTTCAACTTCATCATAAATACTGTATCCTTTTTCTAATAATACTGCAGCATTATGAAGTTGACTTCTTCCAATTATTACTGCAGACTGAATATTGCTATTCTTAGTCAGATTGATTTCTGCTCCTTGAAGAGCTTCTAAAATTGATACTGACATCTTATTTTCCCTCCTCTTTTTCCAGATAAGCATTGATTATTGAGACAACATTATCAATATTGTCATTAATGTAATAACCATCTTCTGAAGAAGTATAGATGATTGCACCCGCTGGTATATTATGGTCTTCTAAAACAGCATGGACTTTCTCTGGGTTAATCCATTTGTCACCTATTTTTATCAATCTTGACATCTTATTGTCCTTTTCTGCAGGGCTGTCTGGTGTCTGGCCTTTTACCCTCACTGTCCATTCTATCGGGCTTCAACCCTTCTCAGCTTTCGCTCCAGTCCACCTGATAGATTAAATAGCCTACTCTTTGCTCATTTTTTGCTACCTGTGAGTTGCACCTACAACAGCCCCGCATTTTCTTCTCGTTATGGTTTCCTTTAGGGGAGATGAGAAGAATTGTTATTTAAAGTTCTTTTCGAGTTCGTATAATTCACGGCAATGTTTAAATACAAGCCAACCATTAGAAATATCATCCTTGCTCAGCTTGTGATAAGCGAATGCACCTGTTTCTCTGTTTAGGTGTAGTATATATGTTTCTTTAATATTATTGCCTGTTTGTTCTGTATAAGCCTTAGCGTATGCGGACACTTGGATTTTATGATTGGGATAAATACCTTTCCCTGTCTTGAAATCCACCAGCCAGAAGGAAACATTTTTCTTTGCAATCAAATCAAGAGTACCACCATATTTATATTTTTCACTGACAACTTTGATTTCACTATCAATATATTCAAGTTTATTATCTTTCTCCCAATCAAGGAAACCGAGAAATCCATTCTCGGCTTTATCAATATCATTTTTGGAATAATCACTCAGGTCCGGCTCAATGCCTTTGATATGACATTCAATTATGTAATGGGTGAGTGTGCCGATGTTGGCGGCAGTATCCCTGATTTTATTAGGATCGTTTCCTGCAAGAGCCTCACGTCTCGCCCAAGCTATTAGTGCATTTTTGTCCCATCCAAGTTGTCCCACAACCGTGGTAACGCCCGGAACTCTTGTGCCGTCCTGCGTGGAATATCGGGTATGAGCTTTAATGTTCGACATTATTACTCCTTTTAGAAGGGTAAGTCATCCTCAAATTCTGGTTCTTCTTCTGGGATGTTATTGTTTTTGGGAACAGGTTCTTTTGTTTCTTCTGGATCAGGGAATACATTCTTTAAAAGGTTTGTGACGTTCACTGAATCCTGGATATAATCAATAACTTTTGAGGCTTCATTTGACGTTAAAGTTTTCATGCTGTCTACGTCATGGTATAGAAAGGCAGAAACCGCTCTTTTTGCGTTATCACGACTGACTGTGTTCTTGTCGAATATCGCATAGATAGCACCTATTTGTTTCTCGGTTATTTTGCCATCACCAGATTGTTTAGGTGATGGATTATTCGGGGGTGAAGTTCCGGTTGGCGGTAAGTTTCCCCCTTTATATTCACCCTTGTAAACATCGAGACCTACTCCGAGAAAGCTTGCACCCTTGCAGATTGCGTTCGTTCTTGCTCCTTTGTAGGCATCAGCAACGCATGTATGACCTGTTTTTGTGGTGACTATATGCTTTCCGCCCTCACAAGAAACTGCATGCTTCTCACTGTCAATCATGAACCACAGTTCCGCCAAAACCACAAGTTCCTTTTTGCCGAGTATCCATTCCTTTACATCAAGACCCCATCCTATGCCACATAAACCGAATACATTATTGAGCCTCTCGATAACATAATAGGCATCCAGAGTGGTAAGCTTAAAACCTCTTGAATTGTCCGAGCCGTAAGCCATTTTATCAAAAGACTCATGCAGTTTCTTTTTAAGTTCTTCTAAATTAATTTTCTTTTTAGCCTCTACATTTGCTATTTTGTTCGTTTCCATCGTTCTCTCCTTTTTTTATCCAATCCTCCGGAATCTCTTCCATTTCATCATCACCGATTGCTTTTTTTATCTTTCTCTCAGTCAAGATATTGTATGCATCAACCAGTGTGGCTATGAACATATTGCTTGAAAACTCATAATGCTCATAATAACCGTCTGTCAAATGGAGGCTATCCTGAATATAAATCCGTTCGTATGATTTTATGCCGGCTTCATCGGTTAAAAGAGTGTGGTTGAAATCAGGACAGTAGTGGCCTATGTACAATTGAATGATTTTTTTAATAATCCATGCACCAATTTTAAAAAGGTCATGTTTCTTTGTTTCAGATAATGACTTATCACCGTTTACAGAATCACCGACAATATCTAATGCCTTTGATAAATATTCTACTTGGTTCATTTTACATCCCTCCTTTATAATCCTTCAAATACATTGCCCTCTCATAATTTGTTTTGAATTTACGTGGCTCTGGAACAGGTTTCTGTTTTTTCCCATTTCCGAAATATTCGGAGTCAACCGGGATTCTGATATGTCCGTTAGCAAGCCTGAATGCACCCTCGATAAGATTTTGTTTAAAATGATTGCGGACAGTATGGGTAGATAAGCCTACTATTACTGCAACCTCTGGGATTGATAAGAATTTTTGCTCAATTGCTATCATTATTATTATCCATTTTTCTTGTATTCTTTTATAGCTTCAACTAATTGTGGGAATGCTTTTTTTAATTGCCTGAGCTCATACTTTTTTCCTATTAGAGCCGCAAGCATTTGTGATAAATCAAAATCATTATACTCACCTTGCAACCGTATGATATTGAGCCAATCTTCTTTTGTATGGATGTCAACGGCTTTCATTTATACCTCGATGTTTTTGCGGAAGTTTTTAGTGATGGATTGTGGTGATTTATCTGTCATAATAATCTTAAGTGAATTTCAATTTTCTTTAATGGTATCCCTTAAATGAATTTTCTATTACGACAAATAAAATCCCTTAATTTCTTCGCAGTTTCTATTCCACATTTTGTGCGATTATTTAAGGGATTATAAATTTGAAAATAGCCGACATCCAATTCTCTTGAAAGTGTTCGGCAATCTCTATTTGTTGCACTCATAATTTTTCTGATTTTTTCTTTTTCCTCGGCATCTAATACATTGCCCTTTCTCATATTATCCCCCGGTTTGCTTAAAGAACAAAGTTGTTTGCTTATTATGTTTGCTCTAATAATATATACAATTTTATACCTTGTCAAGATATATTATGAGCAAATGTTAAAATATTGCTTAATAATAAAGAAAACGCTTGACAAATATAGATAATAGCATATATTATGGTTTGCTTAAAGAGGAGGTGAGCAAATATGTTGTTTAAAGACATCCTTAAGTCATGGATGAAAACAAAAGATATGACTGGCGTGGATTTAGCTAAATTATATGGTTGCAGTTCGGGTTATATTTCACAATTATTACAAGGGAAAAGAAAAAAACCGCATAAGAAAACTATTGAAAAATTTGCGGAAATATTTGAAATATCGTCATATTTATTTATGAAATATCCGGGTGGTAAACTTATCTGTAAATATTGTATTGAAGAATATAAACATCTTGAGGAAAATAAAGGCGATGTAGATAATATGATTCGCTATAGAATATTGAAAATTATATGTTCTTTAAATGAATCTGATTTAAAAACAATTCATGAAGTTATTAGTAGATTTAGTAAAGATAAAAAAAATAATCAGGAATTATAGTATTATTAATGGGGGTGAGAGTGATGAAAAGTAAAATTATTTTAAGATTTATAATAATATGCTTGCTTTTTAGTGGGTGTTCGATAACAACTCAAATAAAACCACAAATTGAATATGATGAGAAAATAATTTTAAAGAAAAATTCTTATATTTATAGGGGTGAAGAATATTATTTCAATAAAAAAGGTCGGGGAATATTAAAAGAATTAACTTTAAATATACCTGAAGCTCAATTTGAATTAAAAGAATATGATAATCTTATGAAAACAAAATTATATGAATATGTAATGGTCTCATCGGTTTTTGGATATGGTATATTTTCGTTGGAGAAAAGAGGTGATTATCCAGAAAGCTCATTGAAATATGAAAGATATAATACAAATTCAAATATTTGTTTAGGTATTTTAATTTCTTGGGCTATGCTTGATTTTTATAGGGGTTCAAAAGCAGAATATCATTTGAGAAAAGCTATAATACTTTATAATAAAACTTTAGATGAAAAATAAACCCTCTCTCTTTAAGCGCAAGAACTCTCGATTCTGGTGGTTCTCATGGTACACAGATGAAGGACGTATTCAGGGATCATGTCGCAAGCTCAATCTCACAGTTTCAGATTACACAAAAAGCCAAGCTCTTGAAATACTGGTTCAGAAACTCTCCATAAATGCCCCAGAAACGTCAGAAGTGCCTCAAAAATCGCTTATCTCCCTCAAGGTAGACCTGAGACACAGGTTAATACGTGAAGGTGTCAGAAATAACACTATTGAATTATATATGTATTCATTATCTAAACTCATAGAACTATTAGGTGAAGATTATTTATATTCAGATGTGAAGCGTGCCGATGTAAATCAGCTTCAGGATTATTTGTTTTATCAAAACAGGAGCCCGAACTCTATAAATACATACTGTGCATATCTACACGCCACGTTTGAACGGCTTTATGACGATGAATTGATCGAGCGTAATCCGTTTCGTAAATTCAAGCGGTTAAAGGACAGTAGAAACAAGCAGAAATATCTCAATGAAGAAGAACTATCGAGGTTTATGGAAGTATTGAAAGGTGAAAAAGAGGCATACCGCAGACTAATTTACATTTATATTTTCACCGGCCGGCGGCGTGGTGAGATATTGGACATTGAACGTAAGGACATCGACCTTAAGAATAACTGTTTTAAGGTTATTAATAATAAGGGTAGCGATTTAAAGAAACAGAAATTACCGATACCGTCTGAAATCAGAGAAGATTTTGAGTGGTTTATGAAAAGGAATCAGTCAAAGAAACCATTCGGGATATTAAAACCTCAGAGCGTATCGCTGATGGTGAAAAGGTATATGAACAAAGCGAAGTTGCCTGAATCATTGCATCTCCATTCGCTCCGACACTCTTTTGTGAGTCAAGCATCGAAAAATGGTGTTAGTTTATGGGAAATCAAACTTTGGCTGGGACATTCATCTGTAGTAACGACCGAGATTTATGCTCACGGGGAGGTTGAGAAGACGATTGATATCGGGATAAGGAAATAGTTATGCAAATTCTAATTTCAGTTGTTGACGTTCTTGTTTTATACGTTTATTGGCTATCTCAAATCCTATAAAATTTCTATTTAATTCTTTACAAGCATCTGCCGTTGTGCCTGAACCCATAAAACCATCAAATACCAAGTCACCCTCATTTGTACTATGTAGAATTATGTTCTTTATTAAATCAATCGGCTTCGGTGTTTTATGCTCATTGCGTTCGGCTATCTCATAATTCCAAACAGAATGATGTGTTTTTTGATTGTTAAATGTATATCGCAAATCCTCATATTCTCTACGCAAATCCTCATATTCTCTACGTAAATCTTTATATTCACAATACAATTTTTCATAAGATTTCTTAAAAAAACCCGTTTTTGCTTGCAATTCCATGTAGGTTTCTTTTGTTGGAAAACTAAACCCTTTTCCTTGTATAAAAGAATGTTGATGTTTCGTCCATTTTAAAATATCTTTTATTTTTCCATTTCTTTTTTCGTATTTTTCTCTTTCTCTATTAAGATACCTTTTTATTGTAATAAAACTTTCATATTTGGACTTTATTTTTTCTAATCCTGTTTCATCTTGAAATACATAAAACAAAAGGTACTCACATTGTTTAGAATAATTCCTCAAATCTTCCATAATTACAGCATTTAGTTGATTCCAATAATTATCAAATCGTTTATTCCATGTTATAAACTGTTTAAAAACAAAATCTGTATTATCTTCAAGCCAAATCATAAGTCTTGCTATAATAGGCATCTTATTGTGAAATTGATAAAACGAACCATTGTCTTTTAATATCCTCTCATATCCTTTGAATATTTTGCCCATCCATTCTATATAATTCGGGATTCTGTCCCAATCAGCTTTTTTAATATTATAAGGCGTATCAGATATAATCAAATCAATACTTTTATCATCAATCTCCGGCATCAAATCCAGACAATCACCGCAGTATATTTTATTCAATTCAAGCATAATCTTCTTTTCTGGATTGGATAATTTTCATATATTTATTAAGGAAATGAGTTATGTTGCTTGGAATGATGCCAAAGTAAAGTATATTCTCATTGTAACTTATTGTTTATTATATACTATTATTTTTAGTATAACAAACACTCATACAATATAACTAACTTTCTATTATTGAACAAGTAATATTATTTCTGAAAATACAAATTAGCAACATTTTATAGGGGAAAAGTGCCTGAAACCGTCTGAAAAGTATCTGCTTTAGCAACATAAGATTTTATTCCTTCTGATCATCCAGTATCTTATCGAGAGTACCACGTTTATTACTCTTAATTAAAACGTTTCTCATATTATCACATAATTTGTTTATAGCATCTTCTATGGTAAGTCCCTCGCCTAATACAACAAGTGACATATCTTCCATCATCCAACGTCCTGATGCTTTATCTTTAGATTTTTTTATCATTTTCTATTTCTTTATGGTAACGAAAAGCAACGGTTTAAAAGCATTTTTCGTTATGATAATGGTAGCTGTTTTATGGGTAGAGTACAGCTATCGAAACTCCAACTCCTTCCACACATGGTGGGCGAGCTAATCAATTTTTTCTTAATGTATCTTTCCATATTATTTCGTAATTTTTCATTCTCATGGGATGGAGTATATAACTATCATTACTATATATACCAAGTCCGAACCCATGTTGCCAATCGGCAATCTTTCCCTCTAAGTATTCCGGGTGCAAGTCGCATAGACAACCGCATTCCATCCAATCATAAACACCGCCACGCTTTGTCCTGCAATGCAATCCTATACGATGTGAATGACCAGAAGCACCCGACATACCCTCATCTTCATATTCATTCTTTGCGGTATATGCAGAATACTTATTAATCCTCGTTCCGTGTTTCCATATCACGCCTTTGTATACAAAGAATTTGATATACTCAATATGGTACTTCTTGAACCTGATGAGATTTTCTATCTGGAGTGCGCGAAGGCAGTCGAGTTCTGGTGCCTTATCCCGTATAAATTTCTTTAATCTCTTCATGTGATTACTCTCAACATGAATTATACGGGAATCCGGGCATCTTTCCCTAAGAATGGCAAAGTATACTACTGTAAAAATCGTGCCATTCATCTGTAACAATTATATCTGGTTTTACATAAGAACAAAAATCAAATGCGGATCGCACAGCTTTTTTATCTTCAAACGGAACATGCAAGTCATTAAGTTTAACTACAGTTTCCATTTTCTTTCTCATAGATTATGCTCTTGCCAAGTATCATTGCTTCTTTATGCTCTAAAGCAGCACCTTCACTTTGTTCCCATTCAGGAAGCATTACTATTATATCAGAACGGTTCAGAAGTTCTAAATCACCATCAAGCCAAGTATTATCTTCACATGCACCATCCATAAATGCTGTATTAAGATGCGGGCAAATAACAGCATATCCTCTTGCCCAATATTTTTTTGCTACCAACCTCGCTTTGTAAATGTTCTCATAAATAGTATCTGGCTTTTTGTTTCCACGATAAGCACCACTTATGTAAACTACTTGCATTCATTCTCCCTTGATGACAATATTAAACAGGAATAAACACCTAAATCAATAAGTGTATCTTTATCAATTTCTTGTCCAGTTTCAATCATTCTAATAATACGGACACATTTCAAATACAGACCGCTAATATTTTCTCTCGGAAATCGCCTGGCATTCTCAAGATGATTACCATACTTTTTTCTGCGCTCAAGAAAGATTTTGAATTTCTCCCGCAATATCTTTCTAAATGATTTAATATCATCTGGAGAATCTTGTTCGTAAGGCTTGTTAATTCTTGCAAGCATTATTTACCTGCCAATTATAGCTTTTATCCTATCACGAATATCTTTCCATTCATCTTTTGATACTTTTCCATCAGCCAATGCGTCTGAAATAGTATCAATAGCATCAAGAATTTTTGTTATCTTTAAGCCTAAAGCCGTACCAAGTAAAGCTGTTAAGATAACTGGAACAATATTGTCAATTAAAAGTTGAATAATCCATGCTTTCATTTTAATTCTCCTTAAATACGTTTTCAATTATTACTTGAAATTTATCCGGTAACAATGCAAGTATTTCTCGCATAGCATCCGTTGACTCAAATACTCCGGGCATGTTATCTGTACCATTCTTGAATTGCCCCACAGCTATACAACCCTCAAGTTCCCCTACTTTATTTGCTATATGCACTGCAATTTTTAAGCGATCAGGAACGTTTTTTATATTGATAGCCCATCCTTTTAATTGTTTATTTAATCTGGATGACTGATATTTCTCAGCCCAATATTCACCTGCTGGTATGCAGGATATAAATGGTTTATTACTTAGCCATGGTCTTTCAAGCGTATAACATGCATATCCTGGCATATATAATATGCCCTGTGTAGCTTCATTATCAGATATAACACGTTTTATATTAATTATAGATTTCATTTTATTAATCCGCTACCTATCACACCGATTAATGCAATTATTATGTACCAGAAAATCTTTTCACGTTCTCGGTGTGTTGCCAGATGATTGTCTAATTTTTCATTTATATTCTCGAAGCTTCCAACAATTTCTCTTTCAAGAATTGCTATTCGCTCCCCCAGTGTCTGTCTTGGCATTTTCTTTTTCCTTCTGTTTTATTTTATCTTCTTGAATTATTTCCTCAAGTATTGTTATCTGATTAATCAAAGCGATTCTACGTTCGCTAAATCTGAATAAATTTGCTTCAACTTCAGCAAGTTTCATTCTACGGTTTATAAGTTTATCAGTTATCATATTATAAATATCCCATTTTTGTGAATTATGTATTTTCATCTACATCTATATGACCCAGCTTGTTATAAAATATTCTCTTAACACCAACATCGAAAAATGTCTCCTTTTAAGTGTCCTGCACGTGACTCGTTATTACTCCATCTTCTACGGTAAGTGTAAATAATGAGAAATCCGTGGCTGTGAATTGTGCAGTAAAAGTAGAATACGATTGTACCATATCGTCATGGGCAACTTGGTCGGAGTGGGATGCAATAGTATGGCTTTCGGCATGATGGTCATCTTCACCGATGCCATCAAGAGAACCATGATCAACTGTTCCTCCTTGTCCCGCTCCACTATGAGCATGCGCATAAATATTCACACCATCAACAGTACCAGCGCAGGCAATATTACCGTCAACATCCAAATCCTTTGCTGTCCAAATATCACCATCACTATCAATATATACTTTGGCTACGGTATCAAGTTTCATTGTGAAACGATGACCAACAGCATTGGCTTGAATTATTAGATTACCACTATTTATAGTTACTATATCATTAGCAGGATAATCTTGTATTCTTAAATAACCTTCCTCAAGAGCATATCCAAGTCTTACTATCTCATAACCATCGGTGTTATATACGTAATAAAGACCATCAGCACCGCTCATTATTGCTCTTTTTCCACTTGCTGCCGTTTGTACTGTTCTCCCGGTAAGAGTTCCAGTCACTATATTATTAGCAGTCAAATAATCCGTTTTTATATAACCACCCTCAATGATAGTATACCCTTGCACTTTTGCTGTATTGGTCGCCGTATTAACTGAGGTTTGGTCAGCATCCGGGTCGGTACATTTTGCATCAGTATGTCCAACTGTTATTGTACCGCTTATTTTAGCGTCTGTTAGTATAGCATTTTTTATCTGTGCCGTTTCTGTAATCAATTCCCCTGTAGTAATTTCATTTGCTGTAATAGAATGAGCTTGCAATAAACCCGCATGTATAATTTTCCCGCTAAGGGCTGGCTCTACAGTACCCGTTACAGAATCATAATAAGCCATCACAAACATATCTATACTTGCGGCGGGTCTTGTAACGCTTGGTAGTAAATCATCTATATCTACATTTCTATCAAAATAGATATATGGAGCTGCCGTTGCCCCTGAATTGATTTCATATTTAACACCCTTGTATGTTATAATACCTGTTGTCCACGCAGCCTTACTATCCGCTACAGACCATACAAAACCATGAGGTGCGGGTATTACCCCTAAGCCAAGACCGACTATTGCGATGGAATCTTCAGGTGCATCTGTAGTTCGCATCATAATATCCCATGGCTGATAAACAAATGTCTGTACTCTTACATAATAAGTACCGGCTCCGGGAACGTCTATTTTAATAGGTGAGCCTGTTGCCCAAACAAAACGAGATACTGAATAGGCATCAGCAGAAGCACGCCACCATACATAAAATTCAAGTTTATCCTTTCCGAGCACATAATCAGGTATTGTAAATGCCACATTAATCTGAGGCTGATATGTACCGTCATCATTCATTTTGTAAGTTTCTGTCAGGGTTAAACCTGTTGCTGGCGGTAATTCTGTCCAATCCTCTATAACCGGTATTTCATCATAACCCGAAACAATACCCTCATCACCGTATAATGATGAAACATATTCCTCACCCACTATCTCTATTTCATCATTTAGATTTTCATCTGTACTTACAATGCGGAATTTCTTTGATGTCCAATTCGGTATGGTATGAGTTACTTCACAAAGTTCACCTACCAGTACATGACATTGATTGATTGATACACGGCATTTGAAAGCGTATTGAGCGAGTTTGCCTTTCCAGAGAATATGATTAGCTATTCGGGAGGCTTGGCTGCGACTATTAATACCATAACAGGGTATCTCTTTTATAACTTCTCCACGTTCCGCTATATCAATCTCATCGTCAACACGGAGAAATACTTTTCTGAAATCTTTTTCAGGGTCGGTGTAAAGTATTTTAACAACATTCGGGATTTTATCCTTCGGTATCTGTGAATATGAGAAACTTCCGGCAATGATATTATTGATATCGAGGGCAAAATCAGCATCAACGGATTCGGCTTTTTCTATGCCAAGATGTATTTTACCGTCTTTACTATAGAGAAAACCGCCAAATGTTGTAAGGATATCTTCAAGATAAGTTTTAATATTATCCAGATCATCAATAACGATATTGCACTCAAAACGCTTTTCATATTTGTTATCCAAATTCAATATTAAAACATCGCAGTAAGCAGCAACAGTTTTAAATGAATCTACATTCAGATCATCGGAAGTCAAGTCAAGTCCAAGTCTGGTTGTTGTTAAAAGGTCAAATATTATCCATGCCGGATTTGTGCTGTATTCAACATTCCAATCACTGTTTACGGCATCCCATACTTTTATTTTGCGTCCTTTTATGTAGGCGGTAAATTCAGGATTAAATGCATTTGTTAGACGTTCATCTGTAGTATCAATCGTGCAAGCTATGTATGCGGTATTTCTAAAACCGCAGGCTTCACCGCCTGAGAAATGAAGAACAAGTGTCGGGGACATATATTCCGATTCTGTCGAAGCAAAAGTCACATAGACATTCGTACCCGGACTCTTTAAAAATAATGTGGCAAAAGAATTATTCTGGTAGGCTGTTGTAAGATAAGTTTTTGCAGCAGTATTTAAGTTAAAAGTAACTATTTTATTATTGACTGATAAGGATTGACTGCTGTCAACCGCACTCGCATCATCGGCAGGTTTATTATTCCACGTTAAAGTATTCTCAGCCCAATCCGAGGCTGTTGCTGCTGTCCATACCGATATTGCACCATCAGTATGTGTATATCTTGTCATTACTTTTAATTCTGCGGAATCTATTGTAAGATTGCCCGGAAGTTCACTTAAATCATAGCGTAAATAAGAACGAAGTAATTCAGAACCGCCAGAAATTTTTACATGAAGTTCCTTTACAATAAATTCCTGATTCGCATATTCCCAATGAAATGCTGTGTCGGGGAAACCTGAATCGGCATAAGCATCGTCTGTCGGTACAAGATTAAAAACACCTTCTTTAAATCTATCATCACCGATTTGTGTTGTTGTGCCTGTATATAGTGTAGCAGCAAATGTAGTAAATTTATCAAGAGGCATACCATCTATTCTTATATCCTCAATTTCCTCAATTTCTCCCTCACAAAAAGCCACTGCAAGGTCATATACTGAGGCAATAGTATCTTCCCTGTATATATTCTGTCCTTTGACTTTACAATGACCATAAACTATCGGAAGGGCACTTTCTTCTGAGATGCGTATTTCATCTTCACGCACTTTATAGACCGGGGATAGTTTCTTTTTCTTAGGCTTACCAGTCAGCCATTTTGTTATTTTCCATCCGGCAGCCGCTAAAGTTGCAATCGTTGTTGGTTCCATCTATATATCAATTCCTATCTGGCTTTTGCGGTAACAATGCAAAGCCTCCCATATTTTGCCAATTATTAAATTTGAATCTGCAATCCTTAGAGTTTTTATTACACCCACGTTTTATTGTATATGTATCAGTATCCGAAGGTGTATCATCAAGGGGTATGTAAACCTCTACTTTACCCGAAGCGGAAACGGAATCTTTTACTAATCTCTTCTGACCATCACAAGCACCCGATGTAAATTCTATTGTTCCGTAGTTCCAATAATCGTCAGACTCGGTTCTATTAGTTGTATCAAATATTACAGATGTTGAACAGCCCACAGTGGCTTCCCCATTAGTTTCTTCTGTGATGTCATTTATTAATTGTCGATTTGCTTTTGTTAATGTTGCTTCAAATATTCTAATATCCGAAAGAGCCAAATTTCCATAAGTAGCTAAACATCTAAAAAAATCCAGATCGTCAACTGCAAAAATAGTTTGTACATTGATTATAATATTACATCGTGCGGTTGATGTTAGTGTTGCCGTATATTCATTATTTATATAAGTATAAGAACCGACAAATCCATGTGCTGTTACTATAGAACTATCAATACTTACAGAATGAGCACCACCAGAATCAAAAGATATAATCGTTTCATTTGCAGAATGAGGATTAACCCAGAGAGATACAGCCTTTAAACTTGCGCTAATATCACCTATATCAACATAATCATCCGTACCGTCGGCTTCCATTTCCTCATCTTCAATCTCAAAACGACCTTCTGAGTATGTTGGTATGTGACATATTCTACCATGATTATCATTCCCACTTACATCTGCGGTCTGAATTTCTTTTACCGAAACATCGTCAACATAGAAAGACTTGCCGGCATTTGCTGCACTGGTTGGGTGAACATAAACCCGGATAGTTGTTGATGTTGCATCTACCGTACGAATCCCAGTTAATTTGACCCAACTGCCGTTTGAAAATAATACAGGAGTGAAATCACCATTAAAGAAGAGATAAAAATTTGATGCTGCTAAATCTAAACCTCTTACCCAAGCAGTAACTTTATATGTTTTACCGATTGTAAGCCCTGATATTGTTTGTCGTATCCCTCCCGATGTTCCGCTTCCATCTAAGGTAATCTTTCTTGAATATGTTCCGCCATGAGCTTGCTCTGAACTTTGTACATTAGCGGCTGGCGATCCATCATCTGTCCAATCACCGTCAAATTCCATAGTACCATTTCTTACAAGCTCATCTCCATAAATTTCATGTGCTTTGTCAAGAGGCCACCATCCCACAAGATTATCAACAGGCCCGGAAAATCTGTTACATTCCTTACTTCCAAATATATGAGGACAATTCCCTTGATACATACGTTTAGGAATATTCTGATTAATTTTATACATAGGTGAATAAACCATTATACCAAATGTATTTTCATCAATCACAGGCGCACCCAGATAGCCCTTGAATACTATCATATAATTACTTGCTGAAGCCAGGTAACCGGCAAACACACGTTTTATTGTAAGTTTTTTGTTTTGAAATGTGTATGTGCGGAGAAGATAATTAGGACTATCTGTGTCGGCAGGATTAGCATTGTCAAACGTAATATTAACCCTGTCAACCTCATTTGTCATTGTGTTAAGAATCTTACTGAATTTTATACCCCATGCTTTATAAGTATTCCCGCCAGCAGTAGGGAAATTAACATCTTCATTATTATCGGTATAATATTTTGTCAGTCCGTCAAGTTCTATCTCTATTAAATAATGAGGTTGGTTTGTTGAACTCTGAGCAACTGTTTCTATTGTAGCTGATAATGTTTTCGGCATTATATCACCTCTATAAGCTCAACACTTCTGATTTCGCCCACGTCTTTATAGATAAAATTATTCTCAAAATAATCATCATTGAATCTTGTGAAGTATGTGCAATAGGCTGTCAAGGCAACGACCCCGCTTTCTGTCGCAGCCCATGAGCCTGTCGGGACGGAAAGTGTCGCAGCCGTCACGGCGGATACAGAAAAAGTTCCATCATTGCCCGCTCCCGAACCGCTAACTCTTACATATAAATCTGTGTTGAACCCCTTTTTAACCCATCCGCTCTGGCTGTCAACTATTGAATCAGTTCCGGCACCGCCGACAACCATTGTTAGCCGAGTTCCTTTTATCATTTGCATAAAATTGGGGAAATAAAAAGATGTATATGCACCGTAGAGTCCATCAAAGAATACCCTTATTTCATCTATAACCGTATCAGTAAGAGCTTCAAAAGAAAGTATAAATCTGTGTTTTTTACGACTCCATTTCTTTCGTCTCTGTTCTTTGCCGGATTCAAATTCTGATACTATAGTATTCCATTCAGTAGCGAATTTTGCTACATCTTGTGGAACCCAATTTATATTCCAGTTAGCCATATTTATTTACCTAATAATCCGTTCCTATCCATATTTTCGTAAACTATACCTACTATTGCATCAGCACTCGGACCGTCAACTTTTACATAAACATCACCACCATGTGCTGCCTTTCCAACTTTAGGTATTACTTCTGCGGCAGGCGTTGTTTTCTTACCCAATCCTATTAATGATAGTCCTGTTTCGATAGCTTCACCGAAAAAATTCTTACTCTCAAATGTGCGTTCATAAAGACGTTCAGCAACCATATCAGAAATCATACGAGCATAAGAATTGTATACATCCATAAACATATTTTTCATGAAGTTTCCGAATGACATACCGCCTCGCATCATGTTTTCCATAGTATATGACCATGAGGACTGCATATTCCATGAAAGTGTTTGCCACTGACTTGAAATTTCCTGTGTTGCGGTTTTTGTGGCTGTTTGTAAGCCGAGTAACTGGCTTTCATAAGTTCTTTTCATTCCCATACCGGCACCGGGGAATCCACCAAGTCTGGGATATGCCATTGTTGCAGCTTTTGGAATCATCGGAGCCTTGCCAAAATAATATGGAATTGATGTTATAGCTCCTTGCCCCTCTTGTTTTTCAGGTGTCCATGTACCTTTATGAATTGCTGGCATTCTCGCATAAGCTTCTTTTCTCATTTGAGTAATTCTTTTTTTCTGTGCTTCATAAGCACTCATTAATGCGTTTTGGTGTGCTGTATCTCCGCCCCAAGAAGGTAATTTTGTACCATATCTTGTTTTTACTCCATACTGAGCAAATTCTTTCTGCCAATTAGTTATCCCATATTTACTATAAAGATTTCCTATAAGTTTCCATCCCTCAATTGCTGCTAAAATAGCTTTCGAGGCTGTTTCTATTGCTTTAAAAACGGAAATTATATCATCCTTATGACTCCATATTTTTTCCAATCCACCGACAACCTTATCGGAAAATGTTTGAGCAAGAGCGTTAAACGCACCGGATGTTTTCATTTCATTTATTTTATCAATAAGTAATTGAACTTTATCTTTTAAATATTTGAATACACCGGCTTCCATAACCGCAATCTTGAATAAATCCCATGCATCTTGAATCATTGACATTAAACCTGACCAAGTTGTCGCAAGTTTTGCTGTCGCTCCCCTGAATTGACTATCTAATTTTGTCCAAGCTTGCATTATCATACGCCTTGTTTCTTCTGCCGTATATGCAACTCCGGCTTTAAAACCAAGCATAGTAGAGACACCTTTATCCCGGAACATATCGGCAGCAGCAGCGCCGGCTGAATACATTCGGATAATTTGACTTGTCGTATCTCTAAATGTCATTTTATAAGCAGCAGCAAGATCGCCAATCATAGGCACCCATTCTTTAATTTCATTGACACCGCCCCTCATAACACCGGCAAGAGATGTCACCGATTCCATTATTTCCATGAATTTAAAAGGAACTCTTGCTGCATATTTTTGCATTTCTTGAAATAAACGATTACCTTCAGCCTGCGAACGAAGCAACGTACTTAAAATTATCATATATTGTTCTGCTGCATCAGCAGCCCCTATAAATGGTTTTATAACCCATCTATTCAAGGCGTATGCTGTGGCTACTGCAAAGGCTGTAATAGCCAAGGCAGCCCTTTTGAGATTGATGCTGTCAAATTTCTTTTGCACCTTCTGAGCAAAAGTCTGCGTTGTCTTATGCGCCTTCTTTATTTTTAAATCATAGTCTTTGTCTCTTAAAGTCAAGGCTATATATATTTCAGATAACTTTGCCATTTTCTATAGTCTCTTTTATAATATGTCGTGCCATTAAAACTACTCTTTTAAAACATTCAAGTTGATTTTCAATACTGAATAAATCCATAACTATTTTAAGTGATGCAAAATTTATATCAATCGGATCACCCATACCCGAAACTATCATCTGATTACAAACTATTGCATATATCTCAAATGCCTCTTTGTTTTCAGGCATTATTTCAGGCATACATTTTTCACAAGGTGGTTCTTTTCTTTTAGCCACGAATACGGCTTTACATTTGTCACAGGGTGTTTTTTTATAAAGCCACTCTGCGACTTCAATCAGTTTTTTGTTTCAGTCTCCTCTTTTGCTTTTATTATCTCCGGTATGCTATCAATTTTATCGGAAACAAATTCCATTAATTGTGGGTGTTCACCCATAATCATTGCTTTGTTTTCCGGTGTACATTCGATAGGATCCTCGTTGTCATCCTCTAACCCTGTCCACTCCACAATGCAATAATCAGCTACTAATATTTCCTTAAGTTTTTCATCATAAAGAATATCCTTATAGGGAATACCGCCCTTTGCGAGCATGATTTTTTCCTTTAATAGTGTTTTTGCATTGATTCTTTTTAGAGCAGAAGCATTTAATGGGCGTACCGTTATACCGCTTTTACTATCTGCCATTTCACCCGGCCACGGGAAAAATACACCGGGGTTCATATCCTTGAGATTTATTTTCATTATCAACCTCCATTATGCAAGTTTATCGAGATAACCATCACGAACACGCATCGTAAAACCAATTTCAGCCACTCCGTTTGCATCGACACTCGGCCCGTCAACACTTTCAACAAAAATAGATGCCGCCGGACTTGTGGACGGTCCCCAATAACCTGATGAACTATAATAAAGTTTTAAACCGGCAACTGCTGTATCATCAATACAATTTGCTATCACTGTAGCAACCGGAGTTGCAGCACTATCATAATAACCATGAATTGTTATCGAACCACCATTAAGCGCCCCCCTAAAAAAGGTCTTGTTTTCATCCTGAAAAGCATTACCTTTTTCAATGATATCCCTTGTTAGACCGGAATAATTCCATGTAGCCATTTGGAATAAAGTTCCTGACGTAACAACAACCTTACAATCTATTCCACCTGTAACTCCCATTTTACTATCCTTTCATTTAATTTTTTGTCATAAATACTTTGTATCTAACTGTACATTGCCAGACATTTTCAACACCTGAATCTGGCATAAAAACAACTTCTCTTTTCATTTCTACAAATGCATATCCTGTAATTGTCAAATTACACCCATGGTAAACAGCATCAAGTGCTGTATAAGCAGCAGTAACTTCAGCCCAATCATCACAGAATAAATTAAACTGGATAATGATTTCTTCATTCTGGCTGCCAAGTTTTAAATTGGATGTTGCCGTTATAAGTTCATAAATACCGTATGGAAGTTTTGTTCCCTGTTTTGCCTGTGCGGGTTGCAAACTTGTTATTGCTTTTTTTAATGTGGCATCCCCACTATATTTTGTATATATGGCATCAAATAAACTATCTATCATTCAAAAGCCCCTTTTGCAATAACCCTTAATTCATTCTGGCTTGTTTCCGTTGCGATAGAGAGCCATGGGAAAGCACGCATTTTTATAGTGCCTGTTTCAAGCAATCTCCCAACAAAATAATTCGTTCCTACTCTTGCCTCATCGCCTTCTATTTCATATCTTATTGACTCACTTGTATCACCAGAACGCTTATGCACGATTTCTTTTGCCCGCTCAACTAATAATTCAGACATATTTACAAGAGCTTCTCTTTTTGCCCTATTTTTTGCTTTCAATATTTCTCTTGAATAATCTTTTACTATCGCTTTCATTTGATTTCTTCACACATAAATATTAATTCTCTGTTCAATTCAATTGTATTAATAACAGATTTTATTTTATAAATCCTGTCGCCCCATTTAATACGCCATGTACCGTCAATACTATTGCTGAAATACCGTATAGTGATTCGTGTTGTAACTTCTTCTTGAATCTGTTTTGCAGCAAGATATTCCCTGCCCGTCAATGGTTCAATAGCTGCAGGTACATTTTTTATTGTATCAACATAGGTTATTAATTCTTCACCACTTGAACCTGTTGTTGTTGTCGGCACCTGAAATATTATTGTATGCCTTAATTGTCCTGCTTGCATGTGAATATCCTATATGGTATTGTTAGCCGTTCAATCGTATTAAGTTTTTGAATGCTTCTTATTGCAACAGTATCTTCACGGTTCTCATACATCTCGGCTATCATAACTTTCATAGCCTGTTTTATGTTTTCGGGGACATCTGATTGTTTAGTTCCGTACCCAGCAACAAATGTTGTTTTTATAGGATTATTGGTTGCGAGTGTAGTTGAAGGCCATATCTCCCCATAATTCAGTACAGCTCTTCCCGGCTCGCTTACCGTATCAACATCATAACAACTTGAGCTTAATGTTGCTGCTGTTCCTCCGCTGTCTGTATAAATAATACTTGTAACCGATATTAACGGAGGGCGTGGTATAAGCAAGGCATTACCATCGGGAAACCAATCGAGATAATACTCAAATGTTTGTTGCAATAACGCACGTTTTAATAAAACATCTTCCGTATATACCGTAGCAGCTTTTATTAAACTTTTTAAATAAACATCCTGATCACTCTCATCAACATTTAGCCGTAAATGTTCTTTTGCTTCTTTGATAGTAACAGGTTCTATAGTTGGAGCTGTATTTACTTTTAATTTCATTATAAATTCTCCACTGCATCAATTCTTCTATTAAATTCATTGTCAAGCCTTGTTCGTACAGTATTATCCAATGTTGCGCTAAAAGTTAAATCATAAGTACCGGTTGTAAGCGTAGCCGGATATTTCAAGTATACTGTTACAACATTGGAAGATAGGCTCGCACCTTTTACCATTTCTGCAGTTGCATCCGTACCATCCTGGTCTTCTACTGTTACAGAAATACTTGCGATATTAGTTCCATAAGGGATAGCCCCATCATTCAAACTTGCTGTGCTGCATGGCTCAAATTCAAATCTATATGGCACATAATTATCGTTGGGTCTCAGGACGATTCTTTCACTACCTTTAATATCTGGCATTATTTATCCCTCCCATTATACGCCATCATCAGCACCTGAGAGCGTGTATGTTATTTTTAACAAATCATCATCTACACAATGCCGGACTGATGCAAATTTAGAACCGCACCAGAGTACATCAGCAGCTACCGTACTTCCTTTTGTGGCAGCACTTACAATCGCAGCACCATAAATCGTGGCGTTGGCATTCATTGTGAATGTAGCCTTATTCCCATTTGTAACTTCTTTTCCAGAAGCAGCGCCCTCTAAATATTCAGGTCGTGTCGCTTCATCATATTCGGTGTTTTCAGTATATTGAGGAGCTGCATGAGTATCGGCTGAAGCCGTTGTTGTATTCGTATCAAAAATACAAACATACCATGTAGGCTCATTATCGTCATGGAAAAGAGAATCGAGAGCTTTGTTTACACCCTCATTTGTGGTTAAATTTTTGCCCTCTGTCTCGCCTATTAGTTTCCCATCTCTCCAATGCTCACAATTAAAAACACCACCAAATTTCATTCCACTTTTATTCATTATCTATAACCCCCTGTTATTCAAAGTAAAAATCTCTGTCATCCGCCTCGAAATGAAACGGTCTTTTTGATAATACTATATAATAGTCTTTATTTTTTGCCTTAAATTTAAATAAAGCTCCAGTCGTATTTACATAAACAACTTCAAGAGTATCGCCGAACCTGATTCCATCAGAAAGAGCAATATTAAATTCACCAACAACAGTCGCACTATCACCGAATTTCATCCCATCAGTTAAAGTAACTACATAGGGACCGGCACTTTTAAGCAAATCACCAAACTTAACACCATCGGCAAGTGATACATTCATTTCTTTTAATACTGAAAGTGTATCTCCAAACTTCATGCCGTCTAATAAAATCAGATTCATTTCCTGAATCACGGCAAGCAATTCCCCAAACTTTATGCCATCGGTTAATGCGGAATTAAATTCCATATTGTTTAATAAAACTTCCCCCAATTTCATCCCATCTGTCAATGCTATTACATAGGGACCGGCACTTGTCAATACATCGCCGAACTTAATGCCGTCTGTTTGTGATAAACCAAACTCACCTATATTTAATAAACTATCTCCCAACAATATTCCATCTGTTAATGTATCCTCATAAGTAGTACCACCACCACTAATTAATTCTTCACTTCCAAAATCCAGTAAATTATCTATTGCTGTTTCGCTTCCCGCCTTTGCCCATGCTGCTGACCTTGCGATGCCTACCGAAACACGGGCTTCATCTATTAAACCTGTATAAAATAGACTCCAGCTTGGACCACCAGTAGAATCTCTTGCGCCAAGTGCAAAATATATAGAACTATCTAAATCATCTTCAGATATCGCAGTTGGGTCACCTATATCTGTTTGAACTGCTCCATCAACGTATATTTTCAAACCCGTTGCACTATCTCTATCACATACTCCCATAATCCAATGCTCTGCGTTATCGTTTAAGGCATTGTTGGAAAATACCTGTATACCAGTTCCTGCTGTTCTAATTTGCATACATACTTTATCATCTGAATTAAGGACATATAAACCATATCCAGGATTACCGGACAGATAACCTTTTCCCATAATAGCAGCATAATCCGCACTTTGGTCTCCGGTATATTTAATCAATGCTTCAAGGGTTATGTCATTTAATCCAATATCTAAAGAAGCATGGTCTCCCATACTGATATATTCACCAGTTCCGCTAAAGTCCTGTCCCTCACCTCCAGGAGTTCCAGTTGTAAGCGTAGGTTCCCCAGCACCTTTCTTTGTTCCATCTGCATCCTCTGCTGTGCTATCTCTAACATGAGAGCTATCAGGGTCATCCCGTAAATGTGTTGCAAGCTTATAATAGCTATCCCAGACATTCTCGGCTACTGCATCATTCGGGTCGCCAACATAAGTGTCATTATCGGCTTGTGCAGAATCATAATACAGGTATAAATCCGTATCACTACTGGAACTTATAGCATCCGCACCCGCAACCTTAACCCATAGCCATGCCTGTTCGCCGCCATCATCCCACTTCACAATCTCAACATATAATTGAGTCGTACCATCATCCTTCGTTACAGCAATTTTCTTCCTATTTGCATCATCGGTAAGTTCATCAAACACAAAAGAAATGTCATCACTGTTACGTCCGGATGATATACTTATATAAATGAGAATGGGAAAGTCGGTCAAATTAGCGTCTATATCAGTATTGTCAATGGTAAGCTTTACACGCTTTGCCCATGTTCCGAGCCATGCCATTAATTACACCTCTTTAACGGTAGCAGTTCTTAATGTCCTTAACTGAACTACAATAGATTTCTTTTCTTCCTCAAGAGCATATTGCTTTTTGTTAAATACTGCCGAAGCAACTACACGTTCATCATTAACAGTGGCTAAAGCACCGTCTATTGCTTGTAACTTCTGCATGAGGTCAGATGCTTCTAATTTCTGTTCTTGTGTCAATTCAATAAAACTAATTTCCGTTGTCATTTTTATCTCCTAAAGAATTTGGCTGTTCTACCCTTCGGTTTCGGCATTATCGCCTTCTCTGGCGGTTCAAGCATTGCGGTTTCGAAATCTTTCTTTTGGCACTCTGGACAAATATCATAATTGTTTTTTTTGTTTCTGATTGCCGCTAATAATGAAGCATCAATTGTATTAAAGATTTTACCGCATTTTAAACATTTTGCATCTGTTGGTTTCATTACTGGTCATCGCTCCAAATAACAGTTAAACCGTAACGTGTTGCACACTTCATATCAATATCAATAGCATCACCAGATTGCAGTTTTACAGAATTTGTTGGCTGATAATGATAATAGCTCTGTGCGCTCATTAACTGGGCATTCATTTTCATATCATAAGCCGCACCAGCATTTGAATTAATTGTTGTTATAACAGATGCCGCCGTACTTGTGGCCGCAAGATTTAACATAAATTCGTTAAATTGCCAAACACCAGTTGTCAGATTTTCCGGCGCCACCGAAGTATCAATTGTTGCTATTCCGGTTACTTCTATAAAATGTCTTGACATATTATTTACCTCCGTTCAATACTTCTTCATAAAGACTTTCTATTTGTTCAACTTGTTTGCTCATTAAAAATTCATTTCTCAATTTCAATACATTTTTTCTTAATCTTCTTACATCACCAATCTGATCCTTCAAATTATCAAGGCTCTCAAGATTAACACCACATTTATGCTCAGTAACAAATTTACCAGCTTCTTTTGCATTGTAACATATTGGCACGACTCCCTGGGACATATATTCAAAAAGTTTATTCGGCATCGCTAACTGCATTAATGGTGTATTGATAGGACATCCGACAAAGCCAAGTCCATGTGGTCTTAATCCTGAAAGCATTGCCGGATACATTACGGGCTGTCCTACATATATTCCCATCATTTCATAAGCTTCCTGCTGTTGTGGTGTTGCCGCAAAGATGGTTACCGCAAAACCCTGTTCCCTGAATTTTGCAAATATGCCTGTTAGATTTCTTATATTAACAACAACTTTTTGAGGAGAATTTTCGTATGGTTGTGGTTTGCTCTTAGAATCTATTCCACCTTCATAAACAATGGATTGGAAACTTGGATTCTTTATTATGTCTTTATCGGAAGATACAAATTGCTCATCCATCCAGCAGTATATCACACGGCTTGGTAAACCATTCCCGTGTTCTTTTTCAGCAAATTCTCTTATCGGTTCGCTCACATGGATAATCCCGTCTGCTGCTGCAAATGCCTCAACCTCTTCTCCTTCTGCGTGATTATGCCATCTGAGACTTTCAAGATCGTGAACATCATAAATAACAGGTCGTCCCTTAGAAACTTCCCGTGTCGCTGCTACTAACCAATCAGGTTCGTTGTGAACATGAAATATATCGGCACTTGAATTTAATATTATTCTCCGCAGCTGGTTTTTATCATTATAGAGAATAGGAGTATCAAAAAAATGATAACCAAAAGGTACTTGATTGGCTATTAAATCTACTATATGCCCCCGTTTCATTAATGCAAGCGATTCTTTTATCACTCTTATACAGCCGTGTTGAGCTACCATTGCAATATGTAATTTGCCGTTTTCCATTAATAAGCTCCATTAATAAGATTTTTATAGACGGTTTCCCATAAACGCCCTGATGTTGCCGGTATACTGTGATATCTTTCAGCCCAATCTCTATGAAGCATTTTTCTTTCTTTTATTTCCGCATCGGGCATATCACATATTTCTTTTATTCTTTGTTCAAGCATTTCCTTATCATTTGCAATAAAAAGAGGCGGTATATTATTATATTCCTTTTTATAAATATCCTGTCGTATAGAATTGGTTATCACGAGTTTGCCAAGCGCAGCAGCTTCAAGGGCAGTATTGCCCCATTCTCCGAAGGGTTTACCCCTCAACTCCGGTTGTATGGTTTCGATTATCACATCACATTTTCTCATACGCTCTATATTTTCGTACCAATATATTTGTTCATTATGAAGCCCCTGCAGCCCAACATATTCAAATCGCTTTCCATATTCCGTTTTCTTTAATTTTTCTAAAACATCAATTATTATCTTTGTGCCTTTTGCTGTCCAATCGCTCGGAAAATGTCCTATAATGAGTTTACCCTTTCCGCAGGTATTAAAATCTTTAGGTTTTATGTAATCTGTATCTACCGGATAATAAACAAGATGTTCATTCTTTGCACCGTAACCAAGCAATGTGGGGAATTGTATTATTGCAGCATCGGCGAATTGGTTGAATAATTTATTAACTGCTTCGGATTCAAGTCTATAGGTTGTACCGCCGTGTTGTACAACTACTTTTTTGGTTCTTAAATCTACCCCTGTATCAATAAGGGTACTGGCAATAAAATGAATAATATCGGCTTTCTTTGCGAGATATTGAAGTTCCGGGACTCTTACAACTACGGGAAACCAAGCCAAGGGTTTCTTCTCAGCTATTGCCTGATGAATGGCAGCCTGTTCTGGATAATTAAATTTATGTAAATTTCCTTTAAAATATGTCACATTTAAACCAAGATGTTTCAGGCATCTACTGAAACGATAACCCGTGTTTGCCCAATCATTGTAAGTCAGCATAAGAACATTCATGTGGTTTTCCTTTCAAGCCAGTAAAGATTTCTGTTATTTGCTATTCCATAAAATTTAAGATTAAATCCTTTTAAAAATATCACTTTGAATTTTGTATCACCTATATACCAGTATTTCTTTCCCCGTTGTTTCGCTTCTCTATATCGGTCTGCTGTTGCCGTTGTCAATATTATATCTTTATAATTCAGGCATAGTTCATAAAGTTTATGATAATCTACAGGTAAATCCTCGGCAGCGAGAAAAACAAATATATCGCCAGGGATATGTTTACCATCGAATATGTCTTTAGCAATAAGATGAGGAGCATATCCAAGAGCATTAAACATAACCTTGCCAACTTCTATAAACTTCGGTTCTATATCCGCCCCGATATATTTAAGATTATTGGGTTCTGTCAAATACATTCCCAGAAGTCCAATACTACAACCGGCATCAACAAGAGTTATTAATTCTCTATATCTGTCGGCAGCGATTCTCATTATTATTTCCTGTGCTTTTAATAAATGAGCGGTGTTTTCGATCCATTGTTGTGAATAAGTTGTCAATCTGTTTTGAAATTTTGACTGGATTATATGTATATTCTGCGTATTGACAGGTAATCCGCCAAGTTTTTTGGTATAAATAGCGTCTTGATTCCTCCAGAAAACTTCTTCTGTGGTATGGTAATGAACTGGATGTGTTTGTATATAAGCCGGCATATCATCTTTTATACAATCAAAATATTCCATAGGGCTTTTTAATACATGACCACTAAATAACTTACCGCCACTATCTGACATCACGGTTGGTTTAACTTTATGAAAACAGGCTGTCTTAAAACTCATTGGTAATTTCGGTTCATAAGTTGAATTTGTTTCTATATCACGGTTTGTATATTCCGGGACTGGCACAATTCTTGAATCATAAAAATGCCCGACAATGGAATGCGGATTCATTCCTTCTTTTCTCATTGTCCCGACATCTTTTAAATATTGTTCCCATGCTTCGTCTGGCGGGTAATCATAAGCCACATTTATATGAAGTCCAAAACCGAAACCATCACCTCGATATTCATTGTAAAGTTCTTTTATATCATCTATGCTATATGAGGGACTATGAATATCCACATATACTACACTGTTCAAACCAAATCTTCTTTCAAGTTCAAGCATACACCATGCTGTTTTTATATCGAAATCAATATCATGCCGGATTATTATATTCTTTTCTTTACAGTATTTGAGCCATTTCTTATAGCTTCGTATACCGTTTTCAGAATTTTGCTGGTCTATACCAAATCTATCAAGATATTTTCGGGGTTTTAATTTAGTTTTTGTTAACATTACCATTATTTTCTCACCATCACAATACGTTCATTATTGCCAGATTTTAAAACCACTGATAAAATTGTATTCTTAAATTGTGCCTTTCGTATAAAATCAATCATCACCTCATTCGTAAAACCCCACTGATGATGTTTATTATACCTACCATAGATTAAATGCGGTTTGTTTCTCTCTATGTACCATATCACCAGCGCACCCTTGCTTTTCAATACCCGATAAGCCTCATTAATAGCAAGTTGCGGGTCTATCATGTGATCAATAGTGCTTGCAAAAAGTACACATTCAAAAGTTTCATTATCAAATGGTAAATCCTCACCGGTACCGCAAATAAAATCAAACTCTCTATCAACCTCATCTTTAAATGGATCGATGCCATAAAACTGTATATTCGGCTGGTCTTTCATGTATGCCGGTTCTGGCAATAACCCACATCCGACATCAAGGCATCTCCCTTCAATATTATCTCTTAGAAAAACGCCGACCTCATGAGCCTCTTCACAATCATCAACAGAAAACACTCCAGCTGGTGATTTCTCATAGGCTTCATGCTCGACAGTTTGTAACTGTTCCCACATATTCACCCTTTTTTTGTCGAGTTCTATATTTCTGTGTATACCATTCAATAACTTTTTCAAGTTCCCCCGCTAAATCGTTGTTATATTCAAACCCTAAATTACCTTTTTCAAATTTAAATCTTTTTATATCACCTTTCTTTGCGGATGCATATTCGATATTTCTTATCCTGTTCGGCATAAGCTTATAAATAAGCCATGCAAGATCATTTATTGCTATTCTCACATCTGAAACCACATTATGAATTGTGTGTCTTAGATAACCATTTTCCGATACTGCAAAATTAGCTTTCACTACATCATTGACTGATGTAAAATGACGCTCCTGTTCACCACTGCCATAAATTATTACAGGCTTTCCTTCCCATATTCTCTTTATAAAAATCGGTATAACTCCACCGTTATCGGAATCATCCTGACGTGTCCCATATACATGATAATACCGAAGAATCGTATATTTGAAATCGGGATAATATTCATGCATTACGCTTAAATATTTTTCAGCCGTCATTTTACTTGTACCATAAAACGACACCGGATAATTATTGTTCACCGAACCCGTCGAAGCATGAATAACTTTCTTTACCCCATATTCCTGTGCAGCTCTGAATACATTCAAAGAACCCCATGCGTTTGTCATTAAATCAACATAAGGGTCGTTTCTGCAAACCGTACATTTTGATGCAGCATTATGAAACACTACATCTACACCTTTGAAGTGATGGGATATGGCTTTATAATCGCTTATATCTGCTTTTATAAGTTTACATTGTTTAAGAACCCAAAAAGGCTTTAAATTCTCCATTAATCCGGTTTTAAAGTTGTCAATAACAACTATTTCTTTCCCTTGTTTAACAAGTTCCTCGCAAATATGACTTCCTATGAAGCCAGCACCACCGGTTATAAGATATTTGTTATATTTTAACACCATATCCCTCACTTTTTATTAAGTTCCGACCGCAAGCCAGCTCAACGAACCAGCAACATTAGCCACAGCAATAGTACCCGCTGTGGCATCTGTTCTGAAACGGTAAGCAGTAAGCGTACCCCCGGAGATTTTATAAGTCAGGACAGTTCCTTCCATCGCTGGCGTTGCATTACAACCTTCTGTCGTTAAGGCACAGCCTGCTATCGTTGTCAGCCCAGTCGTGATTGCAACTGAAGCTGTCGCAACGCTTGTTCCTCTTGCCAACTTATAATTACCGGCTATTCCCACTACAGTCTTGTTGAAATCAAAATTATGATTATCAGCAGGACTGATAACGGCAATAGATTTATTAAGAGATGCGTCTTTTATTACGGTCTTCCCTAAAGAAGCTTCGTATTTAATATTGTGCATATCAGACACCTCCTTAGACTATTGCAGTCTTGGTTGTAGCTTTCTGATATCTCGCACCGCTCAATATGGCTATAATATCTACATACGTAACAGCGCCCGGATCCTCAACCGTAACCTGCAAGCTTGGATACCCGTCGGTAAGTTCAGAGTCGTCAATTTCTATAACAGCAAATTGACTGACTGTTGCACCAACCCTCAGACCGGCAGCTGTTGCAGTTCCTCTCGCCTCAAGAGTATCACCGGTAGTTGTTCTTTCCCGATAATATCCAAATGCAATCGGCGTTGAATTTGTCGGAGTAAAATCATCGCACTCATCAACTGTCACACGTACAGAAGCACCAACGGTATTTCCGCCCGTTCTGACAATAATAGATGCATGAGCATAATCCTCAAGAGTAAACACATCACTAACAGCGCCCCCGTCCACATTCTGTGAAGGGAGAATATTAACAACATGACCTTCTTCAGCTAAATTAATTCCAGCTTTCATTATTTATTCCTCCCTTCTATTAACGAGATGCAAGTTTAATGAATGCACTTTGTGTATTGTCTCCTTTATATGGAGTTATTGCTGATTCATATAAAGGTTGACCATTTACACGGTATACAAATCTCAATATCGATTCATCATAGAGAAATCTAACATGAATCGAGCTTGCCTGTTGTATACCACCCTTGTCGATTGTGATATATTTGCTCATATCAACGAGCATAATATCACCGACTGTTCCGAGTGTTTCCGCCTGTTCAATCGGCGTAATCGGTCTACCAAGTAATGACCCAAAGGGTGCATTAGAAAGTCCGCCCGCCGGAATAAACATCGGCACTCCACCAGCACCAACCGAATGGCTAAGCTGGAAAATCTGAGGCCAGCAATCCTGATTAATAAGCCATTCAGAACGTGGCAAAGAACCCGCAAACATTCTTGCATACATCTTTTCAATATTCTCAGCTTTTATAGTTGTTGCTGTTTGATTCGTCTCTTTCCCAACTGAAATTGTGCAACCGGCACTCTTAATACCAAGTGGCTGTCCTACACCCGTGCCTTCAAAAATAGCGCAATCAAGTTTAAACCCGATTTCTTCACGGAATCCTTCAGTTACCCATGCTTCAAGAGCTGTAGTATCTTCGATAAGCTCATCAGTCAGATAAACAAGACCGATAAGTTTCTGGAGACTAAGTTCCATTACACGGAATTTGGGATCACTCTTTGTTTTCAGAGCAGCTTCGGCCGCCCAGTAACAACGAATACCGCCCCACCTGTAACCGTCTTTTCTGCTTGTTTCGTCTATACCATAGCCTTTTAAGCTATTGGCAGTTGCAGAAATCGGCATACGCTTTACTTTTCTGGAAAGTATACCAGTTTCATGAGCTACCTCTACAAGTTTGCCGGCGAAATCCTGTTGAATTAAATATCCACCATCGCTTGGCACACCTTCGCTCATACCGGACGCTCTCTGCTCTATCAATCTTTTATCAACAGGGCCGACAGCGGCTTGTCCTACTATCTTACCGGCATAAACTACGGCACTCATAAAATCACCCATAGACTTAAAGCGGTTTTCCCCTCCACCGTCTGGATTACCTTGAATATTTTCCAGATAAGGTTTTGAGGTCGGCTCTTTGAGAAAATCACCTGTTTTCCGGATACGTTCCTCCGTGGAAATCTTTTCAGAAAGCTCATCAATCTCATCTAAGATTTTAGTAGCTTCCTCGATTTCCTCTTTGGTTTTATCACGTTTTTCCTTTTCACAAGTTTTTTTCATCTCATCGAGCTTTTCCCACTTCGCAGTCCTTTCACCTATAAGCTCTTCTGTATTCATTTTAAACCTCATTATTTCTTAATTTTTAGTTGTGTTTCTTTAATACGCAAATTCAGGTTGTCATTTGCGAGCTTCTGCTTCGCAATTTCTTCCTCTTCGGCAAGCATCTGCTGTGCCGGCACTTCTTTTTCCTTATTAAAATTCTCAAGTGACCTTAATGCCACAGATGTATCTGGATATGCAGGATATGTCACGGGTGACACATCGAGTAAATCAACCTCGACAAGTGTTCTTTCCGCAGACCCATCTTTTTTGTATACCCAATCATCTTCTATTGTGCGGAATGCAAAACTTTGTTGTGTTATATCACCACGCTCTATGGAAACCATTATATCCCGTGCGTTCTGTGTGTCCGGCGGAATGACTTCCATAAACAGTCCGGTATCATCTTCTTTTAGTTTCAATGTCTTGGCTTTTGTCCTGCCAAGAACGATATTCGGATCGTGATTAAACAATGCCCGTATATCGCTTTTCTTAATTGTTTTCTCAAAAGCACCGGGATTTATTTTCTCACGGAATCCCATTAAATCAGATGACCATTTATCAAATACCGCAGCATACCCGACTATCTTTTTCACTCCATTTTCATCTGCAGCTACACGCAGTTCGGTCGTTATATTCCTTTTTTCGATATGTTCTATCTCACTGTCCCCTTTTTTATTTCTTCTGTTTCCTATTTTATCCAAAATAAAATTAGTTGAAAGCATCACAAAACCCCCTTTTTTCTCTGTTAATAACCCATTCGGGTACACCAATCATTGCTGCAAATTTTTTCCAAAGCTTTTTGCTGTCATCTTTCCCAACTCTGTTTTTGAGAGGGATTTTTGAGATGTAGTTCACAATTGGTTCATGAAGAAATATCCAATCTATATTCACACCTACCTTTTTAGCTGATTCGTACATAGGAGATAAATGTTTCTCTTCAAGCCGATTCCAAAAATATTCAAACGCTATATCTATTTTTGGAAATTCTGTATTCCTGTGACTATGCCACCAATAACCACCCATTAGCTCATCTATCCCATCTGTAGCTAAAAGAAATTGGGAGAAACAAGAAACAAACTTTAAGGCAAGATATACTGAACTATCTCCTGGAAATTTATCCTTTATTAATTCTCTTGCTACAGAGATATTTCTTTTATCTGGAATCCATATTTTTATATTTAAATCTTTTTCTTTCGCTAATTTTATAGCAGAAAAAACATCAGGGTGTTCACAGGAACTACCAATCGTAAAACATGTTATCCCTGGTTTAATTTCTTTCAAAAGAAGCGCAAGAATAGAACTATCAACTCCTCCGCTTAAAAGCATACTCGGATTTTTAATATCTCCCATAGATTCCTGAATTTCGTGCTTCAGAATTACATAGAGTTCATCTAAATCGTAAGGTTCTGGGCTAATCTTCCAATTGCCTATTTGCGCAGGGTATCGTCTCGCCATCCGCAATTGCCTCCTCATTAGACCAATAGATATCTTGGTCATCCTTTAAACCAGTCAAACAATGATGTATCTTTCCATCATCCCCTTTAATGTGATTTATCTCGTATAGGTTTCCCAAATGGTCAACCATAAAACAATGATGAATTATCTCTTCTCCAGTATCCCCGTCAACATGAATATGATGAATCAGATATTCCCAATCCTCAAGCCCTTCTCCTTCTTCTGCTTTTAGTCTATTCAAAAAAGACTCGACTCTTTCTCTCAATTTTTCTTCCATTTTATTATCCTTCTGTATATCTATTTTCTTTTCTTCTTTTTCCCTTTTCCGCAAGGCATCTTATCTCCTTTGGGCAAACAAAAAACGGCAATGTGATGGTGTGGCACCACACTGCCGTTTAATGTTTCTTAGCTATCGCACGCCTGCAGGACGCTTGACAGAACCCTTGTTATTTTAAATAATTGCTATTATTGTACATTCACATCCATCATGCAGAGGCGGATGACTCTTATTCTGATAGGTGAGCATAGGACCGCTTCCGCCTTCGGGATTTAATTGTTCACCCTTATTAATAAAATCTCCCTGTATTCCGACTATCCTGCCATTCATTTCAATACAATATGGACAGGGATGTATACCGGCAGCAATCCATTTCATGCTCATAACACCAGCAGTCAGATAAACAGCTTTAGAAAATGCCGAACTTGACTCGATAACCTGTCTGCCCGCTTCTTTTTCCGGTCGTTTCTCCCGCCATTCTCCAACTCTTGCCAGTATTAATTCGGATACATCATCTTCTTTGGGGGTTTCCCTTATTATTTTGTTTATCTGATTCTTAGAAGAATTTATATAGTTAAAAGAATAAACATTTTCATAATCTGCTACAAATTTCTCAAGTTCCGGTGTCATCTGTGGCTCATTACCTATTTCCTGATTCGCTTCTATTTGCACAACATCCGCATAAGCCATGAAAATTGACAGCATATTTTTCTCTATTGATTCAGGCATCTTCACATAATAATCATTCAACCATTCAACAAAATCATTTGTTACACCATATTTAATATATTTTTTCACTGCCCGTGTTATCGCAATGTTTTCCATGCCAACAATTCGAGAAACAGCATCGGAGAATAAACGTTTATTCACTTCCGCAAGCCGTTTTCTACCTTGTATGGAACGTATTTGTATGGGTGTTATTATTCTAAAAGACTTTTCTTCCTTTTCATCTTTTTTTGTGAAAGTTGGCATCTGGGGACGTTCATCACCCACTTTTATCATATTAAGCGGTACATAATGTTCATCTCCGCCATCGAATGGGTTTTTATCTTCGAGTTCACGAATATCGTTTTGCGAATAAGCACCTATCATGAACATCTTATTATAAAACTCTCCTCGTGATAATGTATCGCCTCTTAATATCCCATCCATATTATGTTTTGAGAAATATTTGCCTCTGTCTTTTTCAGGCAGAAGTTCACTGTCTATTTTCTGTTCCCAGTAAACAGCATGTGGCAGTATTGTATCTTTTGCCCATTCAATATCGAGATGTTCGATATTCGAGTATGTTGCTCTATCCAATAATCCAATTTTATTGGGCGGAACATCAAAAAGTCCGCATATATCCACTGCTTGAAAATTCCTTGTCTCAAGAAACTGTGCATCGTCAGGCGGTATACCGATTTGTTTCCATGACATACCTTCCTCAAGAATAAGCATGCCTAACATTTTAGCACCCGCTATTTGTTCACTCACGCTTTTCTTTATATTATCTCTTGCACCCTCGGTTAGTTTCCCAGGGTGTTCGAGAATACCTGTTGCTTTCGCTGCGTTACTGAAAAATTTACTGCCAAATTTCTCCGTTGCCTTAGCAAGTCCTAAACATTCTCGTGCCTGCGATATTCGGGAAAGTCCTATAAATCCGTCAAGAGATAAATCCCTCAAATGCCAGACATCTTTTTGCTGAAAAGTTATCGTCTGCCCATCGTTCATTGTATATTCGTATGTTATTATTCCATTATCACGTTTTGGCGTCATTCTGTCCGGCCTGAATGGCCACAATTCTATAATCTGTCCTAAACCGTTTCTTATTATCTGTGCATAAGCGTTGCCCCACAAAAGATAATGTCCCTTCAATGTCTTTCTAAATTCTGTTGCGGTCATCTGTGGGTTTGCTCTAACATGGAGTATATACTGCAAATGATGATCTGGCGTTTTCTCTTTACCCCCATTCGGCAAATATTTATATATATTCAGAGGTAAAGTGCTTAATGTTTTGCTTATCTTGTCTACGCATTTAAAAACCGTTGTTATCTGTAAAGAATTTTCTTGTGTTATCTTCTGTCCTGCCGTTGAATATTCCCCCGGCGGATCATCACCTGCGAGGAACTCCTTGTTATGACCAGCCCACTCATCTTCTGACCGCTTTTCGTATATCCTCGCTAATAGTCCCATTTTTTATAATCTCGCTGTTAATATTCCTAATATTATTATTATTAAACCTGTAATACTATAAGCTAACCATGGTTTGAATAAATAAAATCCAATAAATAATGAAACAATACCTATAATTACTATTATCTCACTTATTCCTATCCATTTTCTCATACCATTATCAAACCTCTATTATCATATACACTCGTTGCGCCCCATTCTCTCGACATACGTTCCAATGCCATAATAAGCGCCACAATACCATCTATCTTTCCCTGTGAATTTCTCTTGTCCGGTTTATAATTACCCGCCTCATCCATTTTCACCACAATATTGTCCATCATCCATCTTAATACCGGGTTATTGCCATGGTGTATTTTACCCTTCAGAACTTTGCTTTCAAAATCTTTTACAGGTGTTGCCATGCTGATAAAACCCATTCCCATGACCGCAACATTAGTGACCCCGGATAATTCGTCCTCCAATTCCATCGCAAGCTGATAACCCTGAAAAAGCCTATCTATATTCATGCTCTGCAGGTTAAATTTCTTAGCATCTTCTAATATCTGTTTCTTTACAAAATTATAATCTATCGCATTCCCCGGTGTTGTGAGTAAATAACCCTCTTGTTTCCATGTTCTGTATTGATTCTGATATTTATTGCTTGTTTCATAAAGTCTTTCTTCAGGACACCAAAACCGTGCCAAAACATCTATATCGTCCGAATCGCCATAAGGAAAAATCATTACCCACGCTGTTATATCACTCACTGCTGATAAATCCAGTCCGCCATAACATATTTTACCTATAAGATTCTCTTCATTTACTTCATCTTTTACCCTATCCCAGAGTGCAAGGTCGATCCACCGTGTTGATTGCTGTGTCCATTGATTTAAACGTAACCGTCTGAATGTATTTTGTTTCGCCGGGATCTCTTTCGCCTCCCGGTATGCGGTTCTCACTTTTTCGATGTCAATTATTTTGTCCATGCTTGGATTGACTTTATACCAGTTTTCTTCACTTTCCCAATTTTCACTCTCCGGTAAACCGTAAACAACGGAATAGAAATGCGGATCATCTATTATTTCTTTTCTAACTTTCTCCGCATATTGATGTATTTCCCAGCATATTGATTCCCTGTCATACCCGGCTGTTGTAATAGCAAAAATAAGTTGTTGTACTCTTGCATCTCCCGAACCTTCTGTTAATACATCCCATAAATCACGTTTTGCCTGCGTATGCAGTTCGTCAAATATCACTCCATGAGTATTAAACCCATGTTTGTTTGGAACATCGGCACTCAACACATGATAAAAACTGTTTGTAGAAGGTACTACAATCCTTTTTCGTGAATCTATAATCCTGCAATTATCATCAAGCGTTTTATTGTATCGTACCATCTGTGCCGCAACATCAAAAACAATAGCAGCCTGTTCTCTATCTGATGCTGCACTATAAACTTCTGCTCCGGGTTCACGGTCTGCAAATAAGAGATATAATGCTATTGTGGCCGCAAGTTCACTCTTACCATTCTTTTTTGGTATCTCTACATAACATTTTCTTATTATCCTGTGTCCATTTTCATTAATAGTGCCAAATATTTTCCGTATAAGTTCATCTTGCCAATCAAAAAGAATAAAGGGTTTGCCTGCCCATTTGCCTTTCGTATGTTTTAATTGCTGTATAAAATCTACCGCATGTTGCGCCCTGTGTTCAGGATTTAAAAAATCATAGTTATTCATTGATAAAACCGGTTTCAAGAATATTAATAATTTTGTCTGCTGCATGACCATCGCCATACAATAATCCCTGACTACCATTGATTTTATGTGAGCCGGAATAATCTTTATATAATATATTCCAGCCACTTTCCACTGTTTCTGTCCACTCGGTTTCTTCCCGCAAGGTAATACAGGGAACTTTGAGCCAATAGGCTTCTTTTTGCATTCCTCCTGAATCAGTGAGAAGAAGTTTGCTGTTTTTTAATAACATTATCGAATCAAAATAGCTTACAGGATCAATAATTTTTATATTATCGGCAAATGTATGTTTTATAAAATAATCATTATAAATATTCATACTTCTGGGATGCATCGGGAAGATGATTTCTTTATCATTTGCCACACTATTAACAAATGAAATTATTTCCTTGAACTTTTCTATGTTGTCTGTATTTTCGGGACGGTGAATAGTGAGCACCCCATATTCCTTTTCCCGCAATCCTAAGCTATCGATAATATCGGATTTCTTCTCAGCGATTTCTTTTGCGTTGAGTAAAACATCATACATGACATCGCCGGTATTAATCCCGTTAGTAATTCCTTCTATTTTAAGTTGCTTTACAGCATTCTCGCTCGAGCAAAAAAGATATGTCGATATGTGGTCGGTCAATATTCTATTTATTTCTTCTGGCATATATTTATTAAAACTTCTCAAACCAGCCTCCACATGAGCAACAGGAATATGAAGTTTTACTGCAGCAAGCATACCCCCAAGTGTTGAGTTTGTATCGCCATATACAATTACAACATCGGGTCTTTCCTCAAACAAAACCTCTTCTGTTTTCTTAAGGATTTCTGCGGTCTGTCTCCCATGAGTGCCGGAACCAACACAAAGGTAATAATCCGGGACTTTCATGCTGAATCCATCAAAAAATATCTTCGACATATTGTAATCATAATGCTGACCCGTATGAACCAATACATCGTTAATTCTGGCATCTGTTTGTATATTAAAACGCACAATAGCATTTGATATTGGAAAGTATTTGATAAATTGAGGTCTTGCTCCAACAATATTGATTATCTTCATATTTATAATTCTTTCCTGTTTAGGATGGGGCTGAAGCGCCGGCATTAGGCTCACCACACCTATACTTCAGCCCCGCAGCCTGCTGTGGCTGGCTAAATATTATCCTGTCATACCAATTATATCTCCCATCAGGTCTTTCGATTTCTTCTTTAAACCTGATTGTAGTTTTGGTCTCGCTACCGGTGATAAGCCAAGTTCACTTGCATACATTCTTAATTGCTGTAATACATGTCTTGCCTCCACAACAGCAGGATTTATCACTTTCTTGGTCAAGAATACATCACCTTTCTTGTTCAAATACTCTATTTCGATAAAAATGCCGTCAGTTTTGATATTCTGTTCTAATTCTACCCATCTGGCATAGTCCTGGCAGTAACCCGCAACCACAACCATGTCTAATTGTGATATTATCCCGACAACCTCAAGTTCCCTCGTGATCCTATCCCACTCTATCTTTGCAATATCAGAAAGATGTGGTGGACATGGAGGAATATCAATCATAGGCTCCGGTTCAAGCTCATTCAATGGTCTTTTGCCCGGATTACCCTCTAATCTCTTAATGTTTGTCGGTTTTGGCTTTCTTCCTGGCACTTTCATCAACTCCATATATAGAAAATTTCATTTAGCGATTTCTATAGGAAAACTGCGATACGGTTTTGAGACA
>Ga0307380_10000767_pt1 | contig 48228 bp, 92 predicted proteins | sample UN3MG_FD_202239 | JGI IMG/M metagenome (GOLD analysis project Ga0307380, IMG submission 202239) | Soil microbial communities from Risofladan, Vaasa, Finland - UN-3 | ecosystem: Environmental > Terrestrial > Soil > Coastal area > Acid sulfate soil | place: Finland: Risofladan, Vaasa | collected... | reverse complement strand
GATATGCGGATACAACTGATGAAGAGGACAAAGCCTTATTGACTTATGCAAGACAATTTTACTTCGGAGACTAAAGCCGAAACGCCGGCATAATCCGGCGTCTGCCGAAAGGCACTGAAGAGGCACAGTAAAGCATAGCAAGATTAAGGAGGGAAAGATGGACAGAAAGGATTTTAATGTAATAGCAAATTCTAGGGGACATCAGGTTCAATACAAAGGTAAAAACATTGGCGGAGCTGGCATCGCTAGCGATGCTAAATCTCCAAGAGGGAAGGCAGCCTGGGAACAAACACAGGATAACTTGGAATATGGCAATATGGATATTCAGGCCATATTATCAGGGAATGGCAGGAAGGATATGTTAGAAGTGATAGCTCGTATTGATGAAGAGGGGGAATGAAAGAGGCTGGCAATACTATTCCCGGAATAAAAGGGGGTAAATTATGGCAGAGGTTAAGGTTGAATTAGAAAGCAAGGTAATCACAAACAATCATAGTCGGCTAGTGGTTGATTATGATGGTAAGCAATTCCAAATCACAAGAGTTAGTATATTCGAGGACATACCAAACGGGACTATTGAGCTGGATCCGAAAGAGGCTCAGAGCTTGGCATTTTTTATATTATGGAGGGGATTACAATGGCGATAGTAAACCTAGACAGGCAAATGGATAACCTTGTGGGTGTTTTCACTGACGCAATAATCGTGATGCCCGGTGGTTGGGGGGATAGTTTACCAGACTGGATCAAAGGAGAGATAACGCTGGAGCGGTTATTCGGTAATGTAGCGGCGTTGGTGGGAGAAAAGCCGACAGCTAGCGACGCTGAGGCTTGTGCCTATCTTTATACTGCCAGTTTAACCGCTCCTATGGGGGAACATTGGACACAGATTTACCTCTATATTGCTGGTAAGGTGATGTCCAGACGTGGTACTGAATTTCCAGAGGATATTAGGGTAAACACTCTAAGCGATTATGATATAAACCGCCTTCAGGACCTGAAAGATTGGATATACAAGCAGCGGATTAAGCACAGGCAGGAGAGGAAGAGAGCAGAGAAGCGGCAAGCCATAACAGAAGTTGAGGTGGAAGCACCAAAGCAGCTCGAGCTTTTTATGGAGGGTTAAAATGGCGATAGTAGCGTTACCAATTCCAGACCGAGTTAAGTTAGTAGAAAGAGACTTTGCAAATCATAAATGGCGACCTGGTGAGTCCTTTGACCGATATCTTTACCGATTGTTACGCAAGTATGATATTGAACTTAGCGACTATTATAAATATTCTGAATAAAGGAGGATAAACTATGCCAACAGTAACAGAGGCAAAAAACAGATTTAAGGGTATGAGTCCTAATGACCATGTTGCTATCGCTATTTGGTGTGAGGATGATGTGCTAGGGCGAGCTAAAGAAAAAGGTATCAAGTGCAGCCAGGATCAAGCCAGAGATATTCTTGACAGAATGGACAACAAACAAGATTGCTCAATAGGTATCACTTGGGACACGATAGACTGTTACCTATGGGACTTGAAAAAGGAAGTTTGACAATGAGAAGCATTTGGAAAGGCAGTGTTAATTTTGGTATGGCTGCCATACCAGCGAAGCTATACCCGTCTAGTGGAAATAAGAAGGTTAGCCAGGATCTAGTTGAGGAGGATGACTTTGCATCCTTACCTCTCAAAAAAATAAAGACCATTGAGGTTATGGAGTTCAAGAGGGAGGTTAAAAATGGCAATTTATAATCAATACAGACCACAGACCTTTGAGCAGGTTTTAGGGCAGGATCACATAACATCTATACTTAAAAAACAAGCACAGGCTAAGTCCTTTCACCACTCATACCTATTCTTTGGTGCTTCCGGCACAGGTAAAACAACGACAGCTCGCGTATTAGCATCTTGCTTGAATTGCTATAACCTTGATGGCACGGGTGAACCTTGTGGTGAGTGCCAGTCCTGCAAAGCCATCCGCCAGGGCCGATCTTGGGATGTCCTTGAAATTGATGGAGCGCGCTACAGGGGGATAGACGATGTAAAGGACTTAGCTTACAAGGCGTTCTTTTCGCCTATCGGCAATAAAAAAGTGTATATCGTAGATGAGTGCCACCAACTAACAGATCCGGCGTGGAATGGATTGCTAAAGTTGCTTGAAGAACCGCCACAACACCTAGTCATAATACTCTGCACAACTGACATCACCAAAATACCTGACACAGTGACTAGCAGGTGTGAACTATTCCCATTTAAGAAATTGAAGCTGGAGGATATAAAGGGTAAAATACGCTCAATAGCCCAGGCAGAGCAAATAGAGCTTGACCCTAAGCACGCAGAGTTTATAGCTCAGTCTAGTGGTGGTAATATGAGGAAAGCCGAGAATTTGTTTGAGCAGTGTATTATTATGGGAAAGGAGGCAGTAGCGGTATGAGTGAAATAGATGATTTCTTAAAAAACTTTGGAGCACCAGATAAAGCAGAAGAAGATCAGTGGGATAAAGTGATCCAGCCGAAAGCGTCATATTTACTAACCGGTGATGTTGGAACAGGAAAATCTGCGTTGGCATATTTCATTATGGAGAGGTATAGTGAGAAATATGGTTTGACTCCTTCGGTTGTAGGTTTACCTAAAAACAAGCGGACACTCTTACCTGATAATTTCAAGTTCCTTGATGATATCATGGAAATAGCATCAAACGAGAACGCGATAGTTTTTATTGACGAAGCAGATATTCAGTTACCCCTGGATAGCAACAAGGACAAAGAGGCGGTCATAAACTTTTTGAGCTTGCCGAGACAACGCAAGCAGATCTTCATTCTGGCTTATCATTTCCCACGATTAGTCAAGGGGACATACCTACCATTTTTTAGAGCCTTTCTTTTTAAGCGGCCGCCTTACCTTCTGGAATTTGCTTCAAAGAAAAGTGCTGATGTCATTATGGGAATGATGTCCCGAGCTGGAGAGCGGTTCGATGAAATGCCGTCTGAAGACGAAGTATTGAAAAATACCTATATTGTTGCCCCTAGAATACGCTGGCAGGGATTATTGCAGAATGGCTTGCCTAGCTTTTGGTCTCAGGATTTGTCTGAAATCTGGAGTGGCGTTGGCGTTGACTACTCCAGTAGCATAGAAGAGAAAGCAAAGCAACTTGAATTGTCTCCAGAGAGATTACGAGAAGAGATGAAAGCGCAAGGTTTAGAAGATCCTTACTGGCACAATGTTAGCGAGCTTCAAGCGCTATGCCATGAAAGAGGATTGCCGACTACAGGCAACAAAGATGATTTAGTTTTAAGGTTGTTCGGCTTGAACTAATCGCCACTTAATGGGGAAGATACTGTAAGTAAGGGGGGGCTGTATTACTACAACCCCCCCCCTGGTACTGCCCGTCACGTTGGCATCGTAGTTTAGGGATAGAACAAAATATATTATATCTGGTATTGAATAACATTGCAATGTTGACTATAATGGAAACATGAGACCTACAAAAAGGCAAGTCGGGGAAGCTGAAGATGAAGCGCGGCAAGAGTTACTTGAAATTATCAAGGCATATAGAGAGCCCGAAGCAATCATAGAGGAAGCCAAAAGCACTGTCCACTTTATGGAGCGGGAAATGGACTTACGGAGAGCACCCTACGGTTATGAATTTGCCCCAAAAAAAAGTAGCAAGGGCAAATCTTTAGGTGCTACAGGATATTTTATTGGTATTCCTACAGCAGTTTTATCTATTAAACGCGAAATCTACTTGAAGTTTATCAATGATTTTCAGAAGGAATTAGAACAGCGCCGCCCTATTTATCTTTTACCTAGAGGTATAAGTCCCTATGTCTGGAATGTTGCCGAGCTCCGGGAGATGTGCCGCTCTGAAGGATTGCCTGATTATGGAGATAAGCGTATATTGATAGAAAGGCTGAGGAAGGTGAAAAGGCTAAAATGATTTTAACTCTACGAGTCAACATTAAGGCATTAAAGGAGAGGTGGAAGGAAGATAGGAAGGAATATATGCTAGATACGCTTGCCCTATGTGGGCTTGACGATAATTTACTTGACGAAATCTCTCACGGTCAGTGGGGTATGCGTAAACGTCTCATTGGTAGGAAGATCAAGATTGGCAAGAGAGGTTTAGAATGATTAAACTGCTGAAGAGTATGGTAAAGCGTCTAAAACGTGTAAAATCTACAAAACCTTATGGGAAGGTTGGATGCCGGATAAAAATTGGCTGAGTTAGAGTTATTGCTTTTTTACTTTCCTTAATCTTTGTATGAGTATATTCTTGTCTCCACTATCAGGCAACCCTTCAGAGCGACACATCTCACGGAGTTCAGTAATATTCCAATTATAGGGGCTTACGCCTCTAGGCAAAAGATAAATAGTACGGCGCTCTTCTATTTCCTTCTGAAAGTCCTCAATAAACTTCAGATAAATTTTGCGTTTAATGGAAAGTACTGCTGTGGGGATACCAATAAAATATCCTATAGCACCTAAAGACCTGCCCTTGCTACTTTTTTTGGGGGCAAATTCATAACCATAGGGAACTCTCCGTAAGTCCATTTCGCGCTCCATGAAGTGGACAGCGCTTTTGGCTTCCTTTATGATTGCTTCAGGCTCTCTACATTCCTTGATAATTTCAAGTAACTCTTGCTGTGCTTCATTTTCAGCTTCCTCAATTAGCCTTTTTGTAAGTTTCACCTTCTCACCCGCCTTATTAAATCTTCTTTGCTGCCTTCAGTAGACAATCCTCTTTGCTGGCATATCTGTTTCAGCTCGGGGATACTATACCAGTAAAAGGGCATACTAGGAGCGGCTTTAGGGATTATTATTCCTTTAACTGCTTGGTTGTAGAAGTCGGTGAGCTGGGATTTCCAATTATCATAAATACTAATCCATTTATTATTCCATTCTTTTCCACCAAATCTTCCTCCTCTTGCTGCCCAAAATTGATGTATTTTTTGGTCTCGGGTTAATACACCAATAGCATTTTTAATGTCTTCCGGATTCTTATTTTTCCCTTCAAAAATATCAAGTATTTTCTGTTTTTCTAATGTATCTTTCTTTAAAAATTCAATTGCCATTTTATTTTTTGAGGCTTCAATATACCTACGGTGCAAATCCATATCAACTAAAACTTGCTCTTTTGGCGAAAGTGTATCTAATGCGGAAAGAATAGTCTTCGCTGATGATCCTGCTATAGTGTGCCAATCCATTCTATTCTACCCATATATGCCTTATCGGGTCCCAAACCTGGCCGGCTTTAGTGGGGTATGGAGGGTTGATACCTTTTCCCGGAGCCAAAAGTTCAATTAGTAGCTTTTTATGTCCTTCGGTTGGCAAACCCTGTCTTGCACATTCTGCGCGGAGCTCCTCTACAGTCCACCAATAAATATCTTCTTTTGCGTTCTCTATGGCTGGGATCTCCTCCAGTATATTTTCTGGTGCTACGGTAATGAGTTTATCAATTTCCCCACCTGCTACGATTCTGTAGAGTATTTCCCTATTATATGGTTTGAGCTTTTGTGCCCATATAGTTTTCTTTTTCCTTATACTCTCGGCAACCTTTCTAAAAGTTTGTCTCTGCTTTGCCCAACCCCTTTCAAATAGTTCTAGGTTTTCACTAAGTATTTTCGTTGCACTCCCCCTAGCGTCCTCTGGCGTTACTGATAAATTACCTACAGGAACTTTAACCCCTTTATCACTGGTAACTAACGCCTGATAACCTCCAGCCCTTCCCTCAATTGAAATAAACTGTGTAACCCCTTCTTCAAGAAAGGTGACACGAACATATTGCCTCATAAAGGCTAAAGAGGGTCTTTGAGCAGGTTTTAATATTGGTATGCCTTCAAATTTCATTTGAGCCTTCTAATTAGATCTTCCTTTCTACCGTCGGTTGGCAAACCTCTTTGACTGCACATCTGCTTTAATTCGGTTACTGCTTTCCAATCCATCGCCTCTTTTTCCTTCCACTCTTTGTAGCCTATGCAGTGCCCTTCCGCATCCCAGGTGTTGCAGGCACCACGCTGGGCCAGTCGGTCAAAAATGGCTATTTTCTCGCCCTTTGACTGATGGCGTAGTTTAAGCCTCCCAGCGGTCTCCAGGGCTTCCTTGAATGTTTTCTCTGAGGTGAGAAAACCGCAATAAGAGCAGTCGATGGTAAAGCGGTCAGACATTGTGGTCTTATATTTGGCATAGCTTTCAAACTCCATCTGTCCTACCTTATAGGGTCGCTTTTGAGTATGAACTTTGCAGGGGACTCCAAGCATACCTGCTTGTTCACCCTTGACTGGCTCGTGCGGAACCTTCGGCATCTTTCCCCTCTGGACTAACTTCAGTCTCAGTCTCGCCTATTATTTTATTCTCAGCAGGACACTTAATTTCAATATTATCGTTAGAATATTTTATAGCACATTTCTTGCCATCTTCGTAAGCCACTGGAATTTCTACTAACTCCATTTCGGCTATTTTAGGGAAGCCTTCCTCTGTCTCTATATCAATGACCTCCACATCGTCACCAAAGCCACCATTCTTAGCAATCTCTTTTAATTGCTGACAGGGCAAGCAGTGTTCTGAAATGAAAATCTTAAGTTTTGCCATTTTACCAAAAAGGGGCAGGGTTGTTATAACCCTACCCCTCTTACCCCCGCAGGCTTTATGCTCCCAGTCTATTTCCGCATAGCGGGACCAACACAGTCTATCATAGATTTTACTAACGCACCACGGCTTATACCCTTGTGGATACCACAGGACTTCGCAACATCTCTCACCCGGCGCTGAGGGGCATTCATTGGATATGGGCGCGGTAGACGGGCAACATAGAAACCAGAGTTTTGCCTGGTTAATATGTGCTCGAGGCGGTGTGGTGCTGGGCGTCTTTTAGGGTTAGTGAAACCCACTAAACCACCTATAATCATTTTAGTATAACTCCTTTATTTTGGGGGTCTTGTAGCCGAATTAGCCTGACAAAAGGGCTTTTAGTGGCCGTGTGACCTGACTCAAATTCTATTCTACTTACTATCTTTTAAAATGTCAAGTGTAGACCAACCTTTGCAATGCCGGCATTTAATACGGAGTTTTCCTTCTACAATAGCCTCATAAGCCAAAAATCTTCCACACCCATTACAGTATATTGGGTTTAATTCACTCTGTTTTCTTTCCCTAGTTATTTTGCGTGTCTTTTCCACATCGGCACCCCATTATCGCATTCCTAACTGCCAGTTCGATATTATTACTGGCCAGGTTCATGTCAATTCTGCCAATTATACACTTAGTAAGCTCCAAGGTTTCCTTTTCACAAGTTTTGCCATTATGCTTCCTCCCCGGTAACTTAGGCTCTTTAGGCAGACTACAAATCCTCTTGGCCTCCTCTACTGATATTCCCCTCGAGCAGACCTTGGCCCCAGTACAAAAATCTAATTGTCTCTGTTCCTTAGTCTTTGAACCAGTAATGTAAGGTCTAAGGCATTCTCGATATTCTATCTGTCTCATTCCTTTTAATTATGTCTGTTATTACGCTCTAAGTCAAGCGCACAAAATCCCCTTGACAAAACTGTCAGTCTTGTGTTACTCTTGGGATATGCCAACACCAAAGTTAGAGTTAGCATCAAAGTATTTAACCGCCCCACAAGCGCGGAAAAGACTAGGGCTTAGCCGTTTTCAACTAGACCTTCGCATTGATAGAGGTATTTTCCCAAAACCCACCCTTATTGATAGCGGAGTAAGATATTTTGATGAACAATGGGTAAGGAACGCCCAAGCTATACTGGATCCTTTTATATAAAATGACTAAATCATCGGGGGCAGGTTTTCCAAGTGCTTCATCGATCAAGCACCTGGCTCGTTTATTCATTTGCGAGGGTCCTCTCCTGCCCCCGGCCAGTGAGGTTAAGAATGAGCTTTAAGGGATTCAGAGAACTAATAAGAGTAATAATATACGAAACTCTTAAGTGGTTAAGGTTAATATAAAATGGACAAGAAGTGGGAAGGCACTTGGCCCTTTGAAGAAAGAAGCACTAGAAACTGTGTACACTGCAAAACTAAGATTTTCCAAGACAGGCCCAGAGTCTATTGCTCTAAGGGGCTCCCACTGACGAAGAGATGCTCCGAAGGAGATCCCGATTATTCCATGAGTCTTCCGCGGGTTTTGGTAACCGCCCACTTTTTATCCGAGGCTTGCGAGTCATGCCTGTATTTTGAGCATGACAATCAAGGGTAAAAATGATTGGCTGGATATTATCCCTGTTAAAGGTAAAGACTTATTTTTATACCACTTCGGGTCATAGATTACCATATGAAGATAAGCCACGCAGATGGGAGCACGCTCGTTGGCATTGGATATGGTCTAGAAATATCAGGTATGACCCAAAATATCCTGTAGTAAGAGTGAGTTTAACTAATCCCCCCAGTTAGCATCATACTTAGCCTTTAGCTGTTCATAAATGTTCTCCCAGCTATTGTAGTGCTCGTTTTCCTCAGCCAATCGGCTATTGTATGCTGCATATACTTGGCTTGCCGTGTAGTTACCACCAGTACCCAAACCCCAGCTTTTGGCATAATAATTTTGTTTTTCTCCTTGTTCACCATACAAATTTATACCGGCATATTGGGTTAGAAAGTCTCTCATCTCTAGCAAGTCAGCCAATGTTTCTTGGTGCTCTTCATTTAGCCAATTCAGGGCCCATCCTGGGACAATTGCACCTGTGTGTGCTGGATTGTAACCACTGCCAGACATTGTGTATAGCGGATGCAAAATCAATAGCACTTTGTCATCATACTCGATTTTAATGTGAACAGTCTGGTACTCGCTCCTAGTATTGAAGTTGTGATAATAGCCTTTAGCGTTTAGCCTGAACTTTACCATGCTGCCGTTCCCGCTCACTGAAGTTATTTTTATGAAGCTAGTGCCATCCCACCGTTCAGCCGTGCAAGCCCAATCCTTGCCATCCAGATCGGGGATTATTGCCTTGAAGCCAGAATATGGCAATCCACCTGTGGGACAATTCCAGATGTCAGCCTCACATCCGTAGTTTGCTACATACATCGGACCTTCTACAAATGCAGCGCCAGGGTATTTGCTCGCATATTTCATACCTGATGTTTTGATGATATTGATAATCTTTCCAATGTCGAACCTATCCCCTTCCGTGGGAGATATCATATCTGCAATACTTTCAAATATTTGCCCAGTCTCAGGAACGATACCTGAGGATACTGGAATAACAGTAACTTCAGGAGGAATTGGGACTATATCGTGAACATCCCTCATGTGGTCTTGTAGCACTTCCAGTCTGGGTCTGCCTTCAGTACATTCGGCCCCGGGAGCGCAACCAGCAAAGGTGAAATCCACCCCACAATATGGGCAAATCAAGGGGTGACTGCTTTTGATATGGCCAATTAGTTTGCGGATAATTACCTCATGTTGAGGCATCCAACCCCACAAGTCATACTCACCAAATTCTTCACCACAATAGGGACACAAGGTGTAGCTCCAAGCACTGGAGGGGTCGCCCCAGAAGGTAAAACAATTCATCATGTGCTCAACAAGTTCAGCATCAGTGCCTGCGGGTGAACCACATTTAGGGCAGGCAAGGATCCCTACGGCTTCCTCTACAACTTCAAGGGTTTGAGTAACTCCTAAAATGGTGACACTGTATGTGCCAACTGCGGTAGGTATGAATAAGAAAACCTTATCATCCCAGACCTTTGTTTCACTAAAAGTATAGTTCTTCGTCATTACTGTTCCATTAATAGTGCAATCGATTGAATATGTTCCCGGGGTGTAGCAAATACATTCACAGCTTATTTTGACCGTTTCCCCCACAGCAGCTATTGCAGGGACTATTCCCATCCACCTAACTGCTGGCTCACCTTCAGGCTGGCCCTGTAGAGTAATATCAAGAGTTACAATTTTTTCAGGGGTGAGTTTCACTTCCCTTGTCTCAGTGATATAAAGGGGCTTGGAGAATGTAACTGTATATATTCCTACAGGAAGTCTAATATAGTATTCACCATCAGCATCAGCCTGGACTGAATTACCATCAGCAGTGATATTGGCATACTGCAATCCGATACCTTGGTCGTCAGTTACCTTGCCAGTGATGACCCCATACCTAACTTCACAGGCGGGGGAGTTTGCCTCCACCAGCACCCATTTGCATTCAGGGCTGCACTCATAGAGGTCGAACCCCACACACTTAGTTTCTCCTGGAGTGCAGACCTTCGCGGCTTTAACAACTAAAGCCGTTACCAAACCTGCTATTCCTGCCCCCGCAACAACCTTTTGCACCTTCGTTAGATGAGTCATGTCCAGCTACACCTCCAAAGTCTCATAATCTATATGGCTAAACCTAATAGTATAAGTCCCAACTGGAATATCAGTTATTTTATAATTTCCTTCTAACATTGAAATCTTTGAAATAGTATATGTGGATAGTCCTGTTCCTAGAACTTCTACCAGTACTCCGACTATGGGACTTCCTGTATCAGCATCAGTGACTAGCCCTTGTAAAACTGCTGTTTGTTTTTGAACTATCGGAGACAAAGTCGTATTCAGTTCTATTACCCCAGGCTCAAATGCTACTGGTACAGTTTTTGACTCATATTCGTCATGCGTGAATAAAACAGCGTTGGGAGGAAGATAATTAGCCTCTAAATCTATATCAGTAATTTCATAGTAACCACTTGCATCAGTGTAACCAGATTTGATTATCAGGTCGCCACCAAAAGCTGGTGCCCGAACTTCTACTTTCACAGATTCGATTGGGTGGCCAGTATCAGCGTCAGTCACTACTCCATATAGAGTTGCTGTTTGTGGTGGAACATACACTGGGGTTACTGTTACATTTAGTGTTGTTTGACCTGCGATTAATGTTATTGACATAATTCACCTCCTAACGATGTGCATGCTCCAAATCAAAATCATAGACGTTATCACCAAGTTGAATATCTACCTGGAAAGTTTCAAACCAAGCGAATGTTGTCTGGGTTCCAGGCGGGCCAATATCTACTGCACGTTTACCAATTGAAATACTAGGAATACTGAATTCTCCCGCAGAATCTGTCCTATCATATATCGCTGTGTATAAACCTGAAGTAAGGACTGATACATCGCTTGCCGGTGAACCATCTGAATATCGTACTACGCCACTGAATGAACCGAAGTCACTTTCAGCTCCTCCCACTATAACTTCTTCTGTATGCGAGAGAATTTCTTTTCCTTGATAATGCAACTTTGTAGTAAAAGTATAGATGCCAGCATTTGCTGCGAGTATGTTTGCGATATGGCCTACGCCATTAGGCGGAGTATGCGGTCCTATACCGGTTGTCTTGCCAGCATCAAGTTCAGGCGTAAAGTCAAATAAATGGGCATCGGACCTTGATGATGGACCTTTTATAATGAGTTCAAGGTCATCTAATATGATTCTAACAGGCCACCCTTCTCTTTCTTCATACCGGACTTTTATGATTGGATAGTAAGTTCCTCTAACCAACTCGTCTTGACAGAAAGGTCCTCCTATTTTACTGAAGCATATTCCTTCAATAGTGAAAGGCGGTTCGGGTGTGATTATTCTTAGCTGAGCATCTAACCTATTTATACCAACTTCTAGAGTTATCATTAGATCTCCAGCCTCTCGTACATTCCTTGTGGGTCAGTGAAAACCAAGCCATAGGTTCCAGGTTCTATATTGGCGAATTCATATCTACCATTTGCTCCAGTAGTTTTTACCCAGCTATTCAGGCTTACCTCGATGCCACTTATCGGCTTTCCAGTGTCAGCATCAGACACTATACCCAATAAAGTAGCTAAGCTAGGTAGAGGAGCTGCCTTAGCCCTAGCAACTACTACTACTGTTGCTACTACTCCTATACCTACTCCCACTACTCCAACCTTTTCTTTCTTGCTCAGTGCCATTACCTCCTCCAATTTTTGTAGATTTTAGCATAGAGTAAGGCTCCAATAGCAATGAGAGCTGCACCGCCGCTTATAACAATAAGTCCTATTTGTGCGTGTACTTGTGCCTCAAATACAAGCCCCCCAATGATGGCACATATACCAACAGTTTCAAGGGCAATGGCTAGTATTCTTACCACTTTATTTACTCCTTAACGAAATTTCGAGCTTATCAAAAACAGTTTGCATCCGGTTCATTACCGTGACTCCCTCTCCCCCTGCAAATAATAGACCCACTAGATTACTCAGCTTGCTATTCTCAAATACTGCTGAGCCTGAATCACCACCGGCGGAGGGTATATCAGAGATGATTTGGTCTTCAAATATAGCAACCCCTTGCACACCATAAGAGACCTGGACCATAGCTTCAATGCCAGTTACTTCACCTTCGGTATATCCTGAAGTCCTCCCGGTTTTGCGAACCTTCATTCCTAATACTGCTTCTGAAATTCCTATAGGCTTACCAATGTTAGGAGCGTTCTCGTCTATCTCAACCCCACTAGCTAATTCATGAACACAACAATCCACCTGATTTGTAATCTGCCGGATAGGTGGCAGCAATCTGCTTCGTCTTTTAAGAAGTTTGGCAAGGAAATTAAAACTCCCAACAACAGCTTTGGCTATAGGACAAAGACTGTCTATCATCTGAATTGGGATAGTGGCGACTAGGTGGCTTATAGTATTCTCCGGCTTGCCTCCATCATACGGACCCGGGTAATACAGTGGATCGCCTATCTCACCATCGTTAGTGTTTGCGCCCACATGAGCGTTGGTCACCAAACACTTTTTACCATTTCTATTTGCAAAGGGACCTACGCTTCCCGCAGTTATATCAGGATGGCCACAAGAGTATCCTGATTTCACTGGACCCTCAAAGTCTATTAGTGGTGGCTCTAGATTAAGAGCTTTGAACTCTGCCCGCACAACATCAATAGGAATATCGCCAATCTTTTTGGGTATTACGTCAGTGGGACGCAATAGCTTCTCGGACACTTTCTGCTTAACATACACTATCACCCCAATATCCCTGGTCCGTTCCCCGTTTATGACTTTATAACCTATTGCCGTTCCCGTAACATTAGGATAGTGTTTCGCCTCGATTATCCTTTTTGCTTCTCTAGTTGCATCTATCTTTACCATGCCTTCACCTCCTTATTTTAGGATGCCTGAAACACCATTTACCGCCGGGACCAGCGTCGCTTGGCACGGGGAGGACTGCTCGGTGAAACCCAATTGCCCGGTAGAGGCAATTGGAAAAGCCGAATCCCTGTTCCGTTTGGAACTTTCCCGCAGGCATCCCATAATCATTATATTACTCTCCTAACTTTAGCACAACCCCAACAGTTTAAGTATAGCTACTGTAACAGACAAAATTCCAAGACCCCAAATTGCCCCCTTTATATCCTTCCACGCACCATCGTTTAGATGTCTGTCCTCATTTTCTTCATACTGCCAGAACAGATAACCAAGAACGATAGGGAATGCCCAGTGGGCAAAATAGGAGAAGCCTATTAAAAGCCCAACCGGGATATGTATTAATACTCTGGCTAAGTCCTCTTGGCTTGGCCAAGCAAATAGATATAATGTCCTATCCCTCATGTTCCTGTCCCTACTGGTTCTGGACTTTTTGAGTCGGGATACGGTGCGCCGACATTCTTTTCAGAATAGATCTCACGACCACATTCTTTACAGAAGATTCCTTTATCCTTCTGCTTAAAGGCAACCATTCTACGGCAGTGGTAGCAGTAAATCATCTGTGCCATGTTTTGCCCTCCAGAATCATCTCTAAATTCAGCTTTGCTGCTTCCATTTCTTCAACTGCCTGCTCGATCTTATCCAGCGCGGCGTCTTGCTCTATCTTCGCCTTTACTTGTTCCCATGTCCAACCCATTACTCTTTCCTCCCTAGCAGTCTATCAATCTCCTTTTCCTTACGCCATTCCTCTACAATGAAAGTTATCGTAGCGGCTGCCACGGCACAATATGCCTCCGGCGGCACTATCTTCATAGCGCAGAGAACGATAAAACCTACAGTAAACAGAACCCCGATAATCAACTTCGCTAAACCACTAAGACTCATTATGCCACTCCTTTAACATTAGCAATATTCGCCATCAACCAGTTCCTTTAATCGTTTGAAACTCATTATATCTTCACATGTTATACTTCAGGCATATATCAATGACTATCACACCAGCCACATAGCCATCAGTACCAACATTAGCTGTTCTGCTCAAGGTTACGGAGACGTTATCCCCATGGTTAATTGGGCAGGTGGCATGGTCATAATCTAGGACTATTGGCACCATATGGAAGCTGCCAGCACCATTAAAATTTCCGATGTCATGGTTTGCCCCTGGTGTTTGAGTTCCAGCAACATCCACATCCTCATGGTCAGCAATACTTATTACTGATGTCTCCCAGTCTATTAGGTCATTGGCAGTCTCATCCGCATTAAGCACACAATGGAGTATAAGTTCAAGGTCACTCTTACCATTCCAACCTTTAGGAACACAAAATTGGACATAGAGGATTTCTGCATCGGCGGTGAACAAGTAACCCGCAATTCCACTGCGCACGACTGCCACAGGTGATGCAACGCCCTTCCTGAAGTTCTCCATTGGGAGTCTTTCTGCTATACCTTCCAATTTCCAGTCTCCTACTTTCATTATACCTTTAACGAACTTACAATCAGTGCATCAATCGTAACATCAGCAGCAGCACAAACCTCTAAGGCTATAGCAAAAGCCATATCACCAGCACCAGCCTTCATTGCCCTGTTGCCAATCTCAGTACATAAGAAATCTCCAATTCCTATATTGCCACCGACGGCATTAGTAGCCTTCAATAAAACAGTTTTGCCACTAACCTGAACATACCCCATAGCATTATTGGCTATATCCTCTCCTAACATACCGAATACTTGGTCTTCACCCCCTGCGGCAGGAGTAGTAACCTCATTCCCCGCTGCCACTGCCTTATAGCTAACCACATCTCCAGCAACTAAATCACCACCGCTAGTATTCTTTACATAGGCATAATTCTTAACCTGGGTTATCTCAATTTCCCGGTTATCGCTCTTGACTATTGTGCAGGTGCCAGCATCGTTAAAATTAGCTGTCTTGCCTGAATCGTGAAGGTCATTACCTTGGATGATGTTTTTGTCACAGGTATCATTAGAGATATTGATGCCATACTGTGCCTCTGGCACATCTATTGTCTCGCCAGCAGCTTGAATGTTGGTAAGCCCAGCATCAATTGTTATTATGCCAGCAGCTACTGCAACTATATGGTGGTATTCTGTACCACCACCCAGACCATCTAAATCTATCACCACGCCCATGCCGACTTCAAAGCCAGTAATAGCAGTTACATGAATTTCTGTTGCACCTGCTGCTTCACCTGTTGTGAGAGTAGTGCCAATAGTGGGTGCTCGGCAAAGATTAGAGGCAATAAGGTTATAATCAGAGCTTCCAAGCCAAATGTTGGCGTATGCATTATCATTAGTTTGAGAGTTCTCTATGCAGGTGTTGCCAGTGATGTTGTTGCTGTTGCTGTTATCAAGATAAATTCCGTCCTCGCCGTTCCCCTGGCAGGTATTGCCAGTAATGGTATTGTTATTGCTATGATATAACCAAATTCCCCCGTCAAGATTCCCCTGGCAGGTGTTGCCAGTGATGTTGTTGCTGTTGCTATACTCAAGATAAATTCCGTCCTCGCCGTTCCCCTGGCAGGTATTGCCAGTAATGGTGTTGTTGCTGTTGCTATACTCAAGATAAATTCCGTCCTCGCCGTTCCCCTGGCAGGTATTGCCAGTAATGGTGTTGTTATTGCTGTTATAAAGACAAATCCCATTGCAGTTGTTCCCCTGGCAGGTATTGCCAGTAATGGTGTTGTTATTGCTATGATATAACCAAATTCCTTCTATAAGATTCCCCTGGCAGGTGTTGCCAGTAACGGTGTTGTTGCTACTATTCTTAAGATCAATGCCATAGGCATTATTCAGTAACCACGCATTGGTGATTTTGCTGTAATCAACATAGGTCAGGTATATTCCTTCACCCCCAGCAACGCCACCTGCCTGCCCATCAACACAAAGGTCGGCAATAAGTATCCCCACCTTCTCACTTCCATCGCCGCCTGTGGCAGTAATGATGTCAAGGTCAGCAGTAGTAGTAGTGAGAATAGTATTCCTGCCACAACCCCTCAATGTCTGGTAACTATCAAGGGCTAGAGAAGCCTCAATGTTATATGTTCCATCAAGCAGGAATACTTCTCCGCCAGTAGCAGGAAGGGCATCCAAGGCTGCTTGGATTTCTATGTGGTCGTTGACTCCATCGCAGACAAAATCGGCCTGCGCTCTACCTCGGTCAGAGGAATTACTAGCAGCTACAACTAGAGTGGCTGTTCTTGGCGGAAGCCATAAGCCTTGAGGAATACTCTCGCCTGGCATATATCATTTCTCCTTAATATGTTTTCAACGAATACTCATAAGGTATAGATGTTCCATTGTCCAAAGGGTCGTCGCTCATTATCTCTATTCGTGCTTGTCCATGTCCTGTCCAAATAGCTACGGCCATAATATCTTCATCAACTCCAACAACATAGTCATCATCATAATTAAAACGCAAAGCCCCGAATGCTGTGAGATAAGTGCGATAAGTTATTGTCGCACCCGGGGTTAAATCCCCAATCCATATAAGTATTATCGGTATGCCGAATATACCCAAAGGGTAGTAGATAGTATCTGGAGCCCCTATTAGAAGAAAATCGTCCCCTGGTTGCCCGCTGGATGCTAGGCCCGATTGCCAGTTGCCTACCACTGCTCCCGTGTAGAGCCTTGGAGGACTGGCCAAGAACTTTACTTGCTGTCCTAATCCCATTCATATTCCTTTATTGAGTAGCTGCGGATAGCTCTGCAAATGACCTAAATAGTTTTGCATAACGTGGGTGATAACCTTTAGATAGAATTTCTAACCTATGGTCAACATATTGTTCTAACGCCATTTGTTTTCTCCTTATGACGAAACCAATCAATTCCCTAAATTTCACACACGAACCAGAATGAACTCTTAAACTTGTTCCCCCAAGGTGATTTTTCTCAAAACTCGCCCAAATCTGTAAAGATAAAAGTAGGTTCTGAATGAACTTTAATAATTTACTATTAGTGCTTGTTGCCACAATTCCATGTAGGGGATAACAGCCCCCATCACTATCAAAATAACCTCTCAGAAATACTGCCTTCTCACTTTCTGTTGGCAATAAGCCTTGAAGGGATCTAAGTGATAAATCTCTATACCACTCGTAAAAGATTTTAGAATTTGCCTCAACTCGATAATAACCTCTCCTAGTTTGCCATAGGTTCGGATGCAACCCAATACCTTTCACGACTTTATTAAACTCTTCAGCCAACTCCTTATCCTTAACAGTCAATAATAAAATATGCTTATGGCTCTTTATATTTCTACTAATACAGCCATCACCTTTCATAACCCCAAGAAGATAGGCTAAATTCAAAGATGGCATCAAATCAGGGAAAACAAATCTCACATACTGGCTTTTATATGCGGCGCCATTTGCCAGAATCTCACTTGTAGCTTTTGTGAGTCCTTTATTCCAAGGTGTATATCCTTTTTGAAATCCCATATTTACCCCTACCAAACAGCGGCTACAATTTCATCCAAACGAAAAGTCTGTAGCTGTGCATTCACTGAGTAGACAAAGTTGCACGTGTCGCCTGAATGCAAAACTGCGTCAAACATAAAAAGCGAGTTAGCTGTCAAAACAACTCCATGATTGAAATTTTGGGTCATAGGGACTCCACCTCGAATCAGTATAATGCTAAGTATGCCAGCAGTATCAAATCCTGCCGTGAGTCTAAACAATGCTGGTGTGTTAACCGGAGCTAACGCAGCACCTAGAATATTTGCACCCCCCACAACCGCAACATTATGCACCTCAGCCCGAGCCAATGGACTAAGCGAATTGACTACTCTCTTTATTGAATAAGTATCACCTGCAACAACTGCTGCTGGTAAGGGATGGGTAGCAAAATTTGGGGTATCGGCAGTATTAGAATCAATCTCTCTGGTATATGAAATGCCAGTAGAAATATCCAGTATCTCAATTATGGCGTCCTTAAAGATATCGACCTGCCAGCCCTTGGTATTATCAGTAAGAGTGTTGGCTGTTCCAGCAGTAGCTACTCCAGAATCAAGTGCAACTTCAGCCACACTAACAAAAAGACTTCCATCAGGCCCAACTTTAACTGGAATCCAGTTTCTTCCGTCTTCTGGATTCTCGCACCCCCAGATAAAAACTCCTGGCATTTTATTCTCCTTTTTTAGGCTATTGGATTAGCTGGCTCATTCTGCGTTACTATAACACTATCTAAATAGCTCTGGCATTGCCCTATGGCGCTGGCGTTGTCAATATAATACTCTACGGCAAGGTGTGGGACAACATCAGAATCTTCTTCCCATAAATAATAGGATGTAAGGTCATACTTAACGCCATCAATCACCAACCGTTCGTACTTGCCCGTAGCGAAATCACACACAAGTTTTATGTTATGGAATATAGAGATCCCCCCGAGCGCAATCAATTCCCCCAAACTAGGCAGTTCTTGTCTTGCATCCCACGGATCTACTGCGATAGACAATATCTTAGATATAAAGTCATAACGAACTCTCCCACCATACCATTTTGTCCCTGTGTAACAGTCTATAAACAATTCTACTGTCCAGATACCCCATATAAAGTTACACGAAACCTCAAGCCCTATCTTTGAAAGCACTGGATAAGGCAATGTGTGGTCTACTTCTTGCATATTACCAACCCCAGCATCCCTGGAAACTTCCATGCAAAAACCATCGCCCGTATGCCCAATGTGTAACCACTTAGGTCTTGGGAAATTTGTAAAGTAACCCCACTTTTCTATTCCACCATCAAAGTTATCCATCCAAATGACATTCCCCCGCCTGTCGAAGGTGTCAATGCTCCCAAGCCTAGCAGCTAATTCTGCAACATCGGCAGAGGTATAAACTGGGCCAACTGCCATAGATCCAACAGGCTTAGCCTGGGCATAGTCAGGAAGCCCTACGCCCCTTGTTTTAACTGTGTACATCGCACTCATACTAACTCCCCTCGATAGTCACAATGCAGGCGATTGTATGAGCAAAACCACCATCATGGTTGTCCATTATGCACCAGATTGCCTCTTCTCGTTTGCACGTCTCATGAGTAGGAAAAACAGGGCAGGCATCGTTAAGGGCTATAAAGCCGGATATAGGGCACATCTGCTTATAACCATGCCCGAAAGCTACGTCGACCAAGCCATTACAGTTGAGCGGAAAGTGCATCGTAACTGATGTTATAACTCCATCCAGTGGCACTAGATCTTCAAGCCTTATTCCCTGGTTAGCTAGTAACGTTTGCTGAAAAACTATTTGCTGTGTCTTTAATGGCATAACAAACCCCGCCTCCTTTAGCTCTTGAATTAAGCTGTTTAGTGTTTCGATTGTGGGGCGAATGGTAAGCAATTCCTTGACGGCATAGTCCAACCGTTCGTCAGCACCGCTCAGGGAATCCCCGAGACGCTCAAGCACCGAAACATTAGCCTTGAGGTAGTCTAAATACTCCTCGTAAGGTTCAGACATTAGAGACTACCTCCTCAGCCTATTTCCTCGACCTCAATGGACACATCCATTGTTGTTCCGACACCGGCGTTAGCAGACCTGGCCCAGATATTCGTCTCAAACTCATACTCCGGGATTTCCCACTCACCAAGCTGCTCATCAAAGGGAGTAAGCACATAGACAGCAGGCAGTCTCGGAGTCCACACACCACCAATAACCTCACCAAAAACAACGGTATCATTAGCCCCGGTGTTGTTCAGGAGCATGATTTTCTTGATTTTAGCTGTCCTGCCCTGGCTGAGAGTGTAAATCAGAGTATTGGCCGCCGGAGCCGCTATTTGAACAAGGTCAGAAGTATGTCTCGTTTTTGTTGGTTCTTCCATTTAATCATTACCTCCCTTAACTAAAATCCGCCGCTCGACGCTAAGGTGATCGGCCCTAATACTTTCCTTGCTTCCGCCCCGGTATGAAATGTCCTATGTGACGCGTCATCCAAAGCATAGCGGTAGCCAAAGAACTGCACCCGTGACTGAGCCAGGTTATATCCCATAGGGTTAAAGACGTTTATGAAGGGGAAACTAGACGTCAGAACTAGAACCTCAGTGCTGTGAAGGAATGGGTCAACCTGCATGGTAAATATGTCCGCTTGAGCTGTCACCACAGTGGTCGTAAACCTGGTATCGGCATTCCCGATGTAGAACAGAATCTCAACATCATCGAGGGGGTAGAACCTTAATTGCATAGCTCCAGGCGGTGTTTGGCTCTGCCGTAGAACTGCGGTTGTGGAAGTATTACCACTCCAAGCACCCGCTAATACAGCACCAAAGTCAAAGACGAACTGATGTGAGCGGGGTATAGGTTCATAATGCAGCACTCGATAGCACTGCCACTGGGTCATCAACCAGATGCCAAGCCACTCATCGACCAATGCGAGTGGGGCAATAGGTCCCGGTCTTGAATAATAACGCTCTTCGTTACCCATATAACCTCCTATCTATTCTCCTCTGCGGAGATTATTTAGTTTGGGCGAGTATCAAGCCCTCGCCCCGGCCTTTATCCACTATTTCTTACTTGCGGTCTTCTTTACAGGCGCAGCAGGTACAGGCACAGCCGGCTCAACTGGAGGAGCATCAAGAAGCATGTCCCTACCACAATTAGGACACTTAGCCTGTGGTTGAGTTCCATACCTGAAACTTGTTGCTTCTGCTTTCAGTCCTGCTAAGACAGTTCCACAATAGCATTTTTTGACTTTGAAACTGTATTCTTCTCCCATTTCTCACTCTCCTTTATGCAGGAATTTTCATTATCTCTTGTGATTGATTGGAACACCAGTCATTTGCGGTTCCACCAGCTTGGTCTAAGTATGGAGCTGTTAGACCTGCTTCTGCTGTTGGGCCAAAGGCAGCTTCATTGCCAGAAACAAGACAACCCTCGCAATTCGCATTAAGAGTAATCGCATTACCTTGCGCATCAGCACCACGACCAATTATGTTGTGGATGATTGAGTTTTCCCAAGCGGTATTGCCTAGAATGTGTATGGCTGGCCCAGGCAATCTAACGAAGTAGTTATTTCTGATGGTACAGTGTCTTGTAGCAGTAGTACCAAGGGAAATAACCCCAGACCGGGTAAGTTTACCTCCTGGTGCACAATTACCGTAAAACCAGCAATCCTCTACTAACACATTATCTGTGGTACCAGTTACTAAGCGAACACCATCTTGACCACCACCTACCCACTCGTGTCCAAAGGTGCAGTTGTGAATCCATGTCATATTGTTGCCTATGGCTAGCTCAATGCAACCGTGAGCGGCGCCAGCACCAAGACTGAAACCAGCAATTTCGCAATTCTCAATACCCGAGGGAAGATAGAATACAGCCTCGGCGTCTGCATTAGCATCCATTTGAGGCCAACTGCCATCTGGGCCTGCCAAGCCTATGATATGTATGCTGTCTCCAGTAATTGTGATTGGGAAAGCGTCTTGGTTATAGACATTGAAACAGTAGATGAAGTCGTCATTGTCATTAACCGTACACAGAGCAATAGCATGGGCTATAGTTAGAAATGCTAGGGCAGGAGTTTTTCCACTATTGGTATCAAGACCCGTCGTAACTCCATCAGCTCCACCATTCACAAAGAAGACGTTGCCTTTTCGACCTTTACCTAGGCCCATCTTCGCTCCCTCTAGGTTTTGATACAGGTTATTGTAGAGGGCGACAACATCCGGGTTGGTAGTCCCGTTGAGTAAGTTCCAGATTAGTGAAACGTTCGGGCTAGTAGTTCCGTTAAGAAGCGTCCAAATCGCTTTAACTACATTCCCCATTCCCATAATAATTCACCTCCTGCTAATCATTTTATCCCTATGCGACTACTATCTCAGAGTTAGGAGACAACCGATAGTAGACGACATAGAATACTAACTGTGAAACTAAATTGCCACCGACAGTCAGGGCAATATTATCACCACCAGCAGAACCAATGCCTGCTACTTGCCCTCCGGATTGCCCAATTATTTCCGATGCCAACGTTGGCATTGGTTGCGCTGCCAGATTCGGGATTATAACCTGCGTAGCAGCAGCACCAAGAGGCCACATGATTATGTCACCTACCAGACTATCTGCAACTACGGCAGCATTCTGCATGTTTACACCACATACTGCTATAGCTATTGTGTTTCCTGAATTTTCTGCTGTGATAGCATGAGCGAAGAGACCTTTTATCCAGACTGGTCCGCCTACTATTGTGAATAGGCTACCTGGGTTATAATCAGCGAGAAGATATATCTCCGCTGGCCTTATAGCCACCTGCATTATGTCAAGAGAGATTCTCTTGATTACTGTATTAAGTCCCATAGTTTTTACCTCCATCCGCCTTTCTATGGGCGGTTATTTTATTTTTTGGGAGGGGTATTTTATTTACCCCTCCCGATTACACCTCATCAGCTAAGAGTTGTACCACTAGGCTCAATCATGTAGCCCAAAAGCTTGATCATCTCAGGGGCATGCGCAGCATCAGATTCTACGCTTATATAGATTCTTTGCTGTGGGTCATACACGACTGGCTCGCTGAACATACCGGCGCAATAGGTGAAGCCCCGGCAGTCTTGAAGGTCAGCTATCATCTTGGTTACTCCTCCAGCCGCAGCAGTTGCGAAAGTCATGAGAGTTGCTACAGGGTTGGCATCATAGTCATCAACCCCATAGAATACGACCAACTGGTTGGCCTGGAGCACAACGTTAACCAAGCCTGGATTAAGACCTGCCGCCAGAGTCCAAGCCCATTGATCCTCATTTACTGTACTACCGGTAACAGCAAGGTCAGCCCAAGCCCTGATTAGCCTGACCGTAAGGTCATCTGGGGTTGTTACTATATTTAACCCAGGAGCGGGCCCCAGTCTCGCAACACCTCTATCAATTGCCCTCTGCTTATAAGACCTAATCTCAGTGGGGGTCATCCCTTCCCAGGGAACTAGAAAACTTGTTCTGTACATATTACCTCCAAAAATTATATTTTATTTAGAGACACTACTACACAGCCGTAGGCCAGTTTCCCTCTCTGTCATGTGGCTGTGCGGGATAACTTCTTACCCCCGCTCTGGAATGCACCGCAACTCTCTGTGCAGCGCGGCTTACTCCACCGGCTTCCTGGATATATCCCTTGATGGCATTGGCGCCCCAATCAAAAGAGGCGATACCCAGGTTCTTGACAAACGTCCCACCGTAGCCAAGCCATCCCCCGACGATATATCCCAAAGCCGCCAAACCGATCCCCATGGGCCTGTTCAGCTTAAAGGAAGTTGCCGCGGACTTGCTATCAGCGTAGTCTGTCCCCCAATCAGCCGCAAATACTAAGGCTGGAGCTCCTACATCCTCTACCAATCTAATCATGTAACACCTCCTGTTTTAAGGTGAGCACCTTCTGGATAAAAGGAAAGGGGCGAGCCTTTCATGCCTTTTATCGCTAAAAGGTGCTCGCCCCTTTTTCTATGCTACCTCGACCAGTAGCGTTACTTAATATCTAAGTCTAAAACGGTATTAAAAATTTGTCAAGTTAAATTTAATTTTCCTTGCTTCTCGACTTTACAACTCTACTAAACTTTCAAATAATTGTCAATCCCTCTAAATGTATCTTTTTATCAAAGAAGCCTATAACGAAGGCGTGGGTCTCCTTGGGTGTCAATCCTAAAATAACTTTAAAGTTTCGCATGATTAATCCAGCTAAGGGTTTTTATAATAGCCGACTGAATATGAGCGGAGAGTTTGTGTCACATTGTCAGTACTCTCGATGTAAAGAACGAGTAGCCCATAAGTGAAACGTGGGAGGTTGGTTGTAATGGTATTTGTAAGAACATCATTGACGTAAAACTCAACACTTAATTCGTCATCTGGAACACGAATAGCCAGACTAAGCGTATCATATCGGGCCCAATCAACACCTGTGTCCTCTATGGTTTGCACACCAGCTTGGCTTCCAACACTGGCATAAATGCTTTCGTTTATAACCTTGAAGCCGCAATGCTCTACAACATCACCAACGGTACTTCCACCACGTCTAAAGATTAGCCAGACAGTCTGTGCCGAGGGGACATTCCAGGGACTAACCAAAAATTGCAGGACACTATCACCCAAAGACCAGCCCAAAGCTGTGGTGTATAATCTGGCAGAGCCTCCACTGGTAGCTCCTGTGGCAAGCAAGGTATTCAGGATGTCAATGCTGATACTGCCTGTGCCGCCTGGCACTTGAGTCCAATAATCGGCTGCCTGCCAGTCACAATGAAAAATACGGGAATTCATTATAAAGGCATTCTGAAATTCAAGCTGGTCACTTCCTAGCCAGTTATGGCTTGCTGCGTGTGCAAGCGGAGTCTGCCCATCGGCCAGTAATCCAGATAGCCCTAAAACTGATACTTCATCGCCTCCTCCGTTCTCATGGCTGGCAGCGTGAGCAGCAGGAGTAGGTGTAGCATTGCCCTGCATTGCTTGCTGTGCCCCCACGCCAAGCGTTCTCAAACTACCTGTGGCTGCTATAGCATCAACCGCCATAGCATCACCGCCACCTGGTTCGTGGCTTGCTGCGTGTGCAAGCGGAGTCTGCCCATCGGCCAGTAATCCAGATAGCCCTAAAACTGATACTTCATCGCCTCCTCCGTTCTCATGGCTGGCAGCGTGAGCAGCAGGAGTAGGTGTAGCATTGCCCTGCATTGCTTGCTGTGCCCCCACGCCAAGCGTTCTCAAACTACCTGTGGCTGCTATAGCATCAACCGCCATAGCATCACCGCCACCTGGTTCGTGGCTTGCTGCGTGTGCAAGCGGAGTCTGCCCATCGGCCAGTAATCCAGATAGCCCTAAAACTGATACTTCATCGCCTCCTCCGTTCTCATGGCTGGCAGCGTGAGCAGCAGGAATAGGTGTAGCATTGCCCTGCATTGCTTGCTGTGCCCCCACGCCAAGCGTTCTCAAACTACCTGTGGCTGCTATAGCATCAACCGCCATAGCATCACCGCCACCTGGTTCGTGGCTTGCTGCGTGGTCTTGAGCGTGGTGAGCATTAGGCAAAGCAGTATGAGTAGCTATATCAAAAACAACCTCAGCATCCCTGGCTATGGTAGCTGGTATATCAGCATCAATTAGAGCCCTGCATTGCCATCTGCCCGCAGCATTATCCCAATAAAGAAAATACTGGTCAGCCGGGGCAGGCACATTAACGTCACCAATATCATTAAGGTGATCAACAGTGGTAACTACATGTTGGCACTGCCACCTTCCAGCAGCGGCATCCCAGTAAACAAAATAGCCGTCAACTGGTGCGGGGACATTGACATCGCCAATATCGTTAAAATGGTTAATATGAGGTGGCACTGTTCCTGTAATGCCTGCCATGCTAGTATTGGCCCTCCGCTCTTACTGAAGCATTCTCACCTGGGTCGCATCTGTAATAAATAGTTTCTATTTTTTCGTCAGCGTTAGAATAGTCAAGAGCCCTTGTTTCATTTAGGAGCAGTCTTATCCAACCAGATGCTCTATTTATTCCAATATATGCTGTGTCTGGCCCATCGTTAATTAGCAAAGCACTTATCCAAGGAGTGTTAGGCCAGCCATCCACAAAAGAAATATTTTGCGTTGTTTCATTCGCAGCAAGTGGCCGCACATCCAGTTTACCCTTAAAACTTACTTTCTCGACATATTCACCTACCCTGCCAGTTAGTTCATCAAGCAAGATAACTTGAAGCACCTCAGGAGTAACTTTAGCTAAATGAGGATTCCGCTCAATTATAGTTGAGTTAATTTCCGATGGACTGTTATACTCCTGTCCCGCCCTTTCCAATCTATCCATTCCCATGTCTCCTCGTTAATGTATTGCGTTTTAGCTTGGCTAACCGGTCTTAGTGAAACTCTTTGCCTTGCTACCGGTTCTATACTCGGCCTGCTGATGAAATAGATAAAGCCAAAGATACCACCTAGTGCTAGAAGTGCAAAAACCAGTTTATTACCATCCGTCATTTTATTTCTTCTTCTTTTTAGGCACTAATAGTATAGCACCTAGCGCACCTAACCCAATCCCCACATATTTCCAGGAGAATCCCTTTTTAATAACCGCTATGGTGTTTTCCCACTCATCAAGCACGTATGCCATACCTGCATACTTGCCTATCAGCTCCACATAGGCTGTGTAGCTACCCTCCTTGGCCTTAGTGCCGCTACACTCTATTGCTATCTCTACCCCTGTCCCCACCCAATCCTGAGTAACTGTCTTGGTTGCAATAGTTTTGCCGTCAGGGTCGATAATAATGGCGTTCATCGTCATACTGTCTAGGTTTTTCCCAGTGTTTCTGCCAGTGGCCTTGACCCCTACTATGCCCCCTACTGCAACGCTTGGCGGGGCCGTCTGCCACTTGTCAACATTCCAGAAGCGCAGGTCTTTTATTAGACCGTCAACGTCCGGAGGCGTTATCTCGCCAACGCCTATAGCATCCCAAATTTTCTCATCAAGCACTGAGGTACTGGCAGAGATATTATCCAGGCCCCAAGTTTTCCTATCTAAAATTGTAGTCATTAGATAGCCTCTAGCAGGGCATGAAGCTTCCAAGTCCCCTTCTTGTTGATAGAGACACGAGTAGTAGCGGTGTAAATTGCACTATATGGGTCTAAAGAAAATGTCTCAGTGTGGCTCCCCTTTGTTAAACCATCTGGGTCTTTAAACCATACCGTGCATCTACAATTCCCGCTGCCAGGGCTGTTATTCAGGCTCATAACTTCAGCGGTAACCTCATGATTTAAAGTAATTGGTACCGGGAAATCCCCTTCGTCATAAGATACCTGCCCCACCGGTCCAGCAGTCCAGTCAAAAATCTTAGGGTCCCTGAGTTCCCCCCCCGTAATAGCAGCAATTCCTATAGCATCCCAACTTTCTTCATCAAGTATCCCAGCTATTATCGCTGTACCACTCGCCCGTTCTGCTAACAAATTCACTTTGCCTCTCATAACTCACCTCGATTTAAGTATTATAACAGCAATTATGGCTCCGCCACCAAGCGCAATCCACCTCCAGTCAAAACCCTTCGGCGCTTCACACTCAGGGGAGTTCGCCTCTGCTAAAACCCATTCACCAGCTATACAGGTATATAAATCGGCACCATCGGCACCAAAACATTGAGTCGCTCCAGGAGTATCACACTCAGTTGGTGGAGTTGGTGGAACACCAGATGGAACGATAGTTACTGCCCGCGTAGCAGCTAACACCCAGCCATATCCACCCCCCCAATCCCAATTCAAAGGGTAAGGATTCCCCCATAGTTTGACTGTAATATCTACGGAGCTATCAGGCATTGGGCCAAGACCAAGCGTTGCTACCCGCTCTGGGCCTATTTCCACCCCATTGCCACCGAACTGAGCATAGTCTTGATAACCAGATCGCTCTGCTGTAAAGCAGCCAGTCCACACACGCCACCAGCTAAAATCGTAATTATATAAGTTGCCGTCTAATTTTACGTTTATTTCACTTCCAACTGGGAGTGTTGCTGGTACATCAACTCTCGTAAAAGCACCTGTTATGCCCGGGCTACTTATTTTACCCCTCATGTCATCGCCCTCCTTGGTTTGCCTAAAAGCTTAGTGGCAAGCTTTATTCCCAATACGCTTAATACCCCTATTGCACCCCATTTTACTATATTTGTCACATCAGGGGGAACACCAGTCTGTGCCCAAAGCCTTAACTCATGAACAATATATGCTATCCCTGCAATGCCTAGGACCACAAGCACGACCCAGATGATAGTAGCCACTGCCGCTGGTGAACTAACATAGCCTTCGGCAACCACCCTGTCTGGACCAACACTATAGGCATCTGTGATAGTAACATCCGCCTCAATGAATCTCTGAATCACCCACTCCGCACCCCATATATTAGCTAAGTAAGCCAACCCCCATATCGTGTCCACCTCGAGTTTAATTCGTGTGCCATGAGGTAAATCATCAATAGCCCCAGTAGATTGAAAGGTATCTGGTGCGCCTTCTGCTACAAGTTCCCAAGCCACTATACATACTCCGTGCAAAGCTTTTCGTTAATGTAGTCCTCTAACCACCTCACGCAGCACGTGCCCAAGGGTTCTCGAAGTTGAGTCGATGGGATATACCTAGTTTCCTTATCGTTTACGAAAACAACTGCCTCGTAAATATCCATATCCTCTGCCTTTAAAAACGGACTTTTGATACCGGGATTCGTGGTCTCCAAAATATAGTCATCATCCAGTCGGAGATAGCCCACAGCGTGACCACCGATGCCATTAGTTTTGACATTGTTCAGACACATGAATGCAGTATCGGCTGAAAGCTCCTGGCGCAATAATGAAATCAAAAGGATTGACTTATTCATGCAGTTAAGTTTCCTTGCCTGCAAGGTTTGGCCGGCATCAAGCCAAGCATCGTTCTGGCTAAACACTCTACCGCCGATATTTACTTTGGCACTAACGAATGGAGTGTAGGGGATATTTTTGACATATTGCCAGACAGCAATGATTCTATCTCTTTGCCCTGAAATATTTTTGGTTAGCTCTTTGTATTTCTCCTGGATCTCAAGGCTCTCAGGCGTAATCCAGCTTGTTAAAAAGCGACTTTCGCCCATAATTGTCGCGCCATCTATAGGCTGGTCATCACAAGAAATGCTGCTTTGTATCGTCAGCATTACTCCTCCTTGAGATCGTCTCTTATATTTTCTATGGCGCTTTTAATAGCAACGGCTAACTTTACAGAATGCTTGGCTATGTCAAAGTGCTTCTGGGGGATCTCTACCGGGAAAACGATCACTGAGTCATCTTTTTTATCTTCGGGTGTAATTGTAACATTCAGCTTCATTAATCACTTCCTCTCGATATACTGCCTGCTTAACTCAGCAAGCCTTGCACTCCCTGTGGCTGTGGTGGCCATAAGCGCCGGGCCAACCACCACGCCAATGCCTGTGCCTAAAAGAAGGAAAAATGCCCAAGTAGGAATTGTGACACCCTCCCCCTGGCTTATTTGATAATTCCTTGCAACCCGCTCTGCCTCAGCCACCGCCGAACAGCTACTACATTTGCCTCTCATATTCACCTCCTATAATGCAAAAGGGGCGTTGCTCGCCCCTTGCTTTAGATTAAAACAGAAAGTGCTTTTTGTCAAGCCTGAATATTCTCTAGCTGCTTCTCCAACTCAGCTTTTACTTCAGGTGAGCTGGCAATTAGGCTGGCAATATCGGGATGCTCTCCAATAATAGCTTGTAGGAACCACTCTATAGTTAGCCAATCTACACCACCTTTCGCAAAAGTATGGATTCTGCCTTGGGCCCTTGGTGGAACCAACTCAATAAGCCAATTCTGGCCTACGTGGGCTTTAATGAATTTGTAAAAATCTTCGGCTGTTTTACCTTCCAACCAACCAGCGATTACACCGCGGAAAATAACTGGTGCAACCTCACTAATAGCAGCTTCGCCAACAGCAACGGATTTCTGCTTAAATTGCTGGAGTATCTTCACTTTTGGCCTCAACTTTTGGTATTCGGGTAAAATTGGACATAGCGCCGCATTTGGCGCATTGAACCCTACTCGTATCAGGGGCTAAATATAGTTCCGTGCCGCAGCCAGGGTTAGGGCAACTAAATCCACCAGCCTCACCCTCCTCAGCTTCAAGGGCATAATCCTTAACTGCTCTACTGCTAATCCCACTTGGCACCGACCCGGGCTCAACCATCGCCTTGCCCATTATACGCCCTAGTGTATCCAAGCCACCCTTCATGAGTTTCGTGCGCTCAGCATCGGCATTTGCTTCCTGTGCCAAGCGCTGTTGCTCCAATTCCTTATCATCGCCGTATTTCTTTAATGTTAAATCCCACTCTTTATCACGGCGGCTACGTTCATCAGCCATATTAGCCAATCTTATCTGAAGGTCAGTTTGCATTTGCTGTAGTTGTATTTGAACCTCTGGCGGTATGCCTCCTGCCTGCTTGGGTCCGTACCCCAATTCCTCTGCATTACTTTTTACTTCAGCTATCTTCTCCGTGATACTTTGCTTACTCCCCACACCCCCTTCCAGGAGCTTTTTTAAGTCGTCAAGCTGCTTAGTAAAATCAGACCTTAAGTTGGCCATGCGCTCCTGCTCTAACTTCTCTTGAGTCTCAAGACGTTTATCACGCTCCGTAGCTACTTCTACCTCAGCCCTTTGAGCACGTTCCTCTGCTGCCCTTTTACCTTCGTTCACATCTATTTCCACCGGTTTGAAAGTAATCGTTGCTGGTTCCTTCCCCTTCCCCTTCAACTCCTCTACCTTCGCTTTGTGCTCCAAGTCATCCACCTCGTCTTGCCGTTTCTGTTTTTTTTGCTCTGTTTCAGCCATTCTCCTCCTTAATATTTCAGTTACAGGGTCGCTTGAACTTGATCCACGCTGTCCTATAACCAAACCATATTCTTTTTTAGCCATATTACCCTCCTGTTTTCTCTTCCATTTCCTTTAACCTGGTATAGTAGTCAGGAATCTCTTTTATGTGAGCCAGCGCAATCATCCCGGTTAGGAGAACATCATCGCAAGTAATATTCGTCTTAGGGTCACGGCACCCATGCTCCATTTCTACTTCAAGTCCCTCACGGAATTGCTCAATGTCTATAGCCCCCCAATCAACTCCGAGCCCTCCACCAATAAGCCTAGCTTCATCAGTAGTAAACCTTCGGGTGCTAGGCCCAAAAGTCTGACAGCAACATCTCATCTTGCATCTCCTATTTCGACTAATCCCAAATCCTTCCCTCTGCCCTTGAAAAAGTCCTCAACGCAATCATCAATAAAGTTATCCAACGTAAGGCCTGGTGCGATACTATGGGCTATTTCCCAAAAGGATAGGCTTTTAAGAGAAAGAACCACAGTAACCGGTATACCAGTACCCACAACTTCTCCAAGAATAGAAGGACGATCATGGTCTCCACCCAGGTTTATTGGTATTTTGGGTTCACCGCTTTCAGGTTCAGGTTGTTCCGTAGCTTCCCCTTCACTTGGTACTACTGGCTTCACAATAGCTTCATCAGGCTTATATGACCCAATAACCGCGCCACCTGGTAAAGTTACTTTATCTGATACTCTTTTCTCCCTTTTTGTCGCTTTTTGTGGAACCACCCCGAGCTCTGCTGCTGATACATCAGGATTAGGTTCACCTAACTTCTTCCACTGGTTATAATAGTTCCACCTTGTGCCAGACTTTATGCCTAGTGCCTTAACCTCAGGCGATGATGGCTCTTTATGCAATGCAAAAAGAGCAAATGCTTTATCTTTCGTTTTTGCCATTTCTATGATTAAAACACAACGAACATTTTTAGTCAAGTGTATTTCTGGGTGTATAGTTAGCTAGTGTAAAAATTATACGTAATGTGTAAACCACAACGTAATTTTTATATGTTTTTAAGTATTACTTGACATAGGGGGAACAACGTGATTTAATTCTCCTATGTCTAATATCCGCGGTACTATCATTAACGAAGGCATTAAAATGGTCTCCCAATTGGTTAAACCCCCACATCGCCACACAGAACCTCAACCACAAGCCGAAACTCCAGAAGAAGCACTTGAAAGAATTTATGGTTCAGAAAATGCTGACTCTGAAGTGCCCGGTGGGGAATTGCCCGTTAAAACAGAGAAGAAACCAGACGATATTGCTACTGCATGTGTCCCCTGCGCTATGGGTCATTACGGAACGTGCTCGGGATTATTAAACGAGGCTATGAGATTTGCCAAAAAGGATGGCGTAGATTCAAGCGAGGTTATTGATCGCATGAACATGTGTATGGATGAGCTTAACGCAATGGAGCGTGTTGATCTCCGACCCGAGCGGATAGCAGATTTATCGAAGTGGGAAAAGGAACTGGCTAATAAAGTACTTACTGATAGTCGTTCCATTAGGCATAGCTTAGAGAGCTTAGACAATATAGCTGACTTGGAGAGATTAGCAGCCAGCACTCAGACTACTCGTAATGATATAGGCAGAGAATGGTTTAAGCGTAGACTATCCGCTAAGGGTATTAGTGAAGCTAAACTCGAAGAAATGAAGGCAGCAGCCGCTCAGCGGGCTGCCGAGGAAGTCGAAAAGGAGGTAGTATCAAATGGGAAATGAGAACCAAGAGGTTGAACAAATCAAACTATGCCCATTCAGCCAACAACTTTGCATACAGGGCAAGTGCGCTTTATGGGCAGAGGTAGCTGTGATGAAACCGGGGATAACAACGCCTAAAAAGCAGGGTATTTGCGTTTTTATAGCACTCTGTATGATATTAAGCACTCCCAAAGCTCAACCTATGACTAGACCAATACAAATGCCACCGGGATTTCCTTCATTTAGGGGATAAAAATGAGAGGACAAGCTAGAGAAGAGCGCGGCAAAGGTGTTCCACTAACTGATGCAGAGCGTGCTTGCCGACACTATAGCATTCCGCCAGAGGAATACTGGGCTCATCCAGAAGCGTATCCTTTGCCTGAGCGCAGTGCTGGACTGACAGGAATACGCCAAGGCCCTTATAGCTTCATTGCGCCTATTATTATATTTGGTTCTTTGGCTACCTTTATAGTTGGCGCTATACTTAAAAAACTAGGGAGGTGAATAACATGAGTGATATGACACGCGGTTTAGGAAAGCCAAGACACGTGCCACAAATAGCCAAAGCGGAGGCTTTGTCTGCTATTGAGCGTTCAGTAACTTTCAGTTCTCTTAAATCCATCCGGGATGATGTGGAAAGTTTGAGAACTGATGCTTATATGTTAAATTCTAGAATAAGTCGGATACTCGAGATATTAGAACCTTACGCCAAGTATGACGAATATGCCTTCATTAGAGATTTGAAACAATCTTTATTGGGTGTATCAAGCGACGGCTCTAGGGCATTGGCAGCCTTAGATAGTTTAATCAAGAGAGGCCTAATGTAGGACGGGCATCTTTTGCGCGTCTTTTATTGCTAACATACCTTTCCCCTTCAGCATCCCAGAAAAGGCTTAATTTACCTGATAACCCCCTCATTCGGTCTTTACCTATCAACACCTCAGTTTCAGCACCGTCTGGTTCGACCTCACGATCATAGTAAGAGTCGCGGTAAAGAAAAACAATGAGGTCGGCGTCTTGCTCAATGCTGCCACTCTCCCGCAGGTCAGAAAGATGGGGCCTACGATCCATTCTGCCATCAGGTGCGCGGCTTAACTGAGACAATACCACCAGTGGTATGTCAAACTCTTTAGCCATGTTCGCCAATTCGCCACTGATAAAACCTATGCGCTCATTAGCGTTATTCCCGAACCTGTCACGTAGAAGCTGAAGGTAATCTATAAATGCAATATCTAAGCCATAGCTCAACTTCATACTCTCCATAACCCGTCTTAAGGAATGTGTTGTAGCCGGCCCGTGACTGAGATATAGGTTTCGCTCAGCAAGTTTGCCTACAGAAAAGGTGATATCATCAAACAAATCATCCCCGTAATTCCCCCTTCTTACAATGCTAACAGACTTCCCAATAACCCAAGAGATACGCTTATCAGTTATAGCATCCGCGGTCATTTCAAGACAAATAAAGAGTGCGTTATGGTTTACTGCTATATTTTCTGCTATTTGTAAAGCTAGGGTGCTCTTGCCGATTCCTGGGCGTCCTGCCAGGATAATGTAATCGCCATCTGAAAGCCCACCAATCTTATTATCCAAGGGGGCAAAGCCGCTAGAAAGTCCTGGCTGGATGTCTCTCAACATCTCGTATCTTACATCCGCCCTCCCCGCTATATCTTGCGGTGTCAGCAGTTCATCACGCGATATAAGTTTGCTAATGCTACTCAGGGTGGTCTGGCTTTTAGATAACCCCTCCAGTGGATCTCCGTTAGCATAACCTATCGCAGCAATCTGCCCCGCAGCATCGAGCAACTGGCGGTTCAGTGAACAATCCCTTAGCACTTTAGCATAATACGGCGCGTGCAGTGATGTAGGAACAACTGAAATTAAATGACTTAGGTATCCGGCTCCGCCAACCTGCTCAAGTTTGCCTAGACGCATTATCTCATGCGCAACAGTCACTTGGTCAATCCCACCACCAAGTTTATAGAGATTGAGCATAGCATGGTAAATAGCCTGGTGATTTTCCTCAAAGAAATCAACTGTTTCTAGGTCAATGCGGCTCATCTGGTTACTATCAAGCAGGATAGCACCCAGTAACGATTCCTCTGCTTCAATATTGTGAGGGGGTAGTTTTTCTTCAGCCATCAGTCAATCTCCTACAGTGGTTTGTAAAAACCTGAATCCTTTAACTCTGGTTTAATAACTTCCTTCTGTGATCTCTCTAACCAGTTTCGTAAAACTGCCCATGGCTTTCTCCTTTTCTTAGGACCAGGCCACCATTCCACAAATTTCTTAAACTCCAGTCCGTAATTAACACAAGGATAGTCTTTTATTAACTCAGGTAGTTTATAGGCATCACCGCCTTTAATGGCCTTACAGGTTAAAAGAATATTAAATAAATTTTCTTCAAAAGTAGAGAAGTCCCCCCTACTCTTACTTATATTACTTAATTTACTATTACTTCCTAGCTTTGATTTAGCTTTAGCACTGGTATCTCGTTTTGACCAGTTTGGTATCTCGTTTTTACCAGTTTGGTATCTCGTTTTTACCAGTTTTGGTATCTCGTTTTTACCAGTTTGCATTTTTGTTAAATTTTGGGCGTTTTTTTGGTTTTTATCCCCTAGCTGAACTGGTATCTCGTTTTGACCAGTTTGGCCCTGAACTGGTATCTCGTTTTGACCAGTTTGTATAACTGGTATCTCGTTTTTACCAGTTTGTATAACTGGTATCTCGTTTTGACCAGTTTGGCCCTGAACTGGTATCTCGTTTTTACCAGTTTGGCCCTGAACTGGTATCTCGTTTTGACCAGTTTGCCTTTGTGTCTGATATTGGACATAGTTAATAAAGTAAAATTTAGTCCGGCGGGTGCCTGTGGAAAGTAGCTTAATAGTTCCATCATTTTTAAGTTCCTTTAAATAAGTGATAATTGTTGGCCGGCTGAGGTGTGCTATATTGCTCAGTTCCCTGGTGGATATATTAACAACCCCTGGTTCTTTTCCCTTAGAGTGGTTTGCTAACAGTAGGCATCTTGTAAAAAATCCAAACAAAGGCGAACTGTAATTCAGGGACAGTGCCTTTTTATATAGATAAATAAAACCATTTTTGCTAGACATGGCTCGCACCCTTTTTGCCCAACATCGATTTCACACACATCCCGCCTAATCTATTTTAACGAGGGAGGGATTAAAGGTCAGTGTCGTTTCTTTAGGTCTTTCTTTTGCTGCAAGTTTAGTAACTTAAGTTCCTCTATAGAGAATAATAAATGTCCGCCGATTCGGATAGGGCGAACCTTGCCTTTGTTAATCCAGCGGAACATGGTCCGCGGTGTTATATGGAGATACTTAACTGCATCGCCCAGATTAAGAACCGAGCTCGTCTCTATCGTGATGGTTGTGACAGGTTTTTTTGGGAGCATGTATATAGTATATGACTCCGCTATTTTTTTGTCAATACTTCTTGTGCATAACGCTTTATTGTTGCCACTGTGACCTTTTGCTCCGGCCAAGTTTTAACGACGCACCCTCTCCTCTTTAAGGAGAGTACATGACCACATTCTGCCAAGGTAAAACCTTCCTTGGTTAAAACGGTTCCTAGAAAACCTGTATAATCAATTTGGTTAGGCACGGCTCGCTAATCCTCTACCAAAAGCACTATATTGTAGTTTGGGTTCTTATTTTTTATGAACCGTTTGGCTTGCTCCCAGGAGAAGGTGTAGGTGTAATCCTCATGTATAGTTCCCTGTCGCTTCTCAAGAGCGGCGAGGGTGGGATCTTTGTGCTCTAACACGGCGCGGTACCTATGCTTATTGTCCATTCATTTCTCACTCATTTTAATCAAGGGAATTTGGTAGTACATAAGAGCAGCGCGAGTTCTGTTGTCAACTCCTAGCTTAAGGAAGATAAACCTAATATGGTTCCTAACCGTTTGATCTGTGATATATAAAGCCTTGGCGATTTCCTTATTGCTGCAACCTGTGGCTAAGAGGCTATGTACCTCTCTCTCCCGCGGGCTTAATTCCTTACCTTTTTTAGCTGTCATTTCTTTCTCCCTGGTGTTTCCCCTTTCATTCCTTTTAGAATAGTTTAGCCTTTGCCTACGACGTAGGCGGCGACTCCTTCCCGGCCTGAGTCTTAGTTTCTCCATAATCTTCCACCACAATACGGGCAAAATTCAGAACTACTATTTACTGGCCGTAAGCACTTAGGGCATGTCTGATACCTTGCCGTTTGCATGATCGTCTGCGTGATTAACCTTGCACCTTCTTCTGTTGAAAGGTATCTTAAACCAGCTTTAATGAGTTCACTTAGCAGGTCCATTAATCTCCCCTTGCAGTTACATCCATACCTAAAATCTCAGTTAACTTGTCTGCTAATTCCCTTTGCCACAGTTCCTCTTTCCCATAGCAAACCAGAATACAAGCCCGATTTCCCTTATAAAGTATGAGTGGGATATAGCTACCATCCCATTTAGAGTCATCAATTTGCCACCACTTGCTACCTCTAGTTGGTATTAGTAAATAAGCTCCCATAATATCTCCAATTATCTCATTAGGGACACCAACCGGTCTCAAGCCAATGTGGAGCAACTCCTGAATTTCTTTCAATAGAAGCGGAAACACTTGTTCTCCTGATTCCACTTTGCATCCCCGCGTTGGTGGAGGCGGCATCGGTTCTCTTCCAGCCTTCCCATCCTCATAACCTATTTTATATGCTACCTTCCATGTCTTTTTCCATGTCTCTGTAAGTTGTATATCACACCATTTACCACATAGCAATTTACATAACCAATCCCTCATAATTTTACCTACTCCTTAGCGCTCTACTCTGGGGCGCTTTGTTATACCAAAAAGGGCAGACACAGCCTCAACATTTGCCATTGCCCAATTAACTAGCAGGAGAAAAAGTGGGTTTATTATCCACCTATAGCTGTTATCTGTTCCGGTATCTATCTTGATGAATAAATCCATTACTACACCTCATAGCTCTCCTGATTTCACTTCGCATCCTCCTTATAGAGTTAATCTCACATCTACATCTGGGAAGAGTGGACTCCCCTTGTTGATTCTCACAATGAAGGTGTCTGTGAAGGGGGGTTTCTCAAATTTGGGGTAGACCATCACAGTGGCTTTGGTTTCGCCATCATCCCCGATTAGTAGGAGATGGACTGAACCAGGTCTCCCTTTTTGGATGGCAGGAGACTTCTCTACTTTTATTTCAGCCATTGGTCACCTCGATCTTCTCAACTCTATTTTCTATGTCCCCTTTATACTCAAATTGCTGAGATAATATTTTCAGGTCTCTTGCCACATCCTTACTTGAACTTTTAGGGCGGGGTATAACTAAAGAACAAACCCCCTCATAGATTTCTAGGTCGCCGGTATATCCGCTTAGCCTTAACCAGTCGGGCCAGTAAGGATGGCAATTTTTATTGTCCGGAACCTTTATTATTTTTGGCATTTTTGCCCCTCCATAAGCTTTTATGCTAATATTAGCACTATGATAAATACTTGTCAAGTCTGTTATGTGCTGGTAATAGGCTTGACAAATAGTTAAGTGGGTGGTAAACTATTCTTACAGGAATGGAAAGAAAATGACTGATGAAATAAAGGCTATCAAGATTCTGAAAATACTGCCCAAATTCTGGAGGGTTAAGAATAAATGAGTAAATATCACTATAAACTAACTGATGATAAGGGACAAACTCGGGGAGCAACACAATGGGCGGAGAATATCACGCATCGTGCGAATAAAGGCAAGATGATTCTTTGCACAAATACCTGCATCCACGTTTATGCAGAGCCAGAAATGGCTAGTTTCTTTAATGCTATTCATGGGGATTTTAAAAATCCCCAGTGTTGGGAGGGGAAAGTAAAGGGGAAGACAATCAGTGATGGGTGCAAAATAGGCTGCAAAGAGTTCATCTCCATTAAAAAAGTTCCCCTACCAGAAATATCTACAGAGCAGAGGGTTGCGATAGCCATTAAGTGCGCTCTCCGTGTTTATGCAGAGCCGGCATTTGTTAAGTGGGGGCAAAGTTGGCTAGATGGTACAGACCGTTCCCGTGATGCTGCTTATGCTGCTTATGCTGCTCATGCTGCTGCTGATGATGATGCGTATGCTGCTGATGATGATGCGTATGCTGCTTATGCTGCTCATGCTTATGCTGCTCATGCTTATGCTGCTCATGCTGCTGCGTATGCTGCTGCTGCTGCTGCTGATGATGATGCGTATGCTGCTTATGCTGCTGCTCATGCTGCTGATGCTAAGGATTCCAACATAGACATATTAGCAATTATAAAAGAGGTTCTAAGGTGACGGATATTAATAACAACCCGGCTTCAGGTAAATTTTCTTCCTCCTTTCCAGGGAAGGGGAACATCGACCTTCCCCTTCCCACTATCCACGAAAAACGACAGAGCGCTGGCCGATTAGGCGGGTTAACCACATTCCTACGATATGGCATCGAACATTACCGGGAGATAGGTTTGAAGGGAGGCAGGCCCCCGAAAACATTAGCTCAAAGACGGCATCAACGATCCTCTGAGCAAAAAATAAAAGATAGGAGAACAGGTTATCCAACTGGCGATTTAGCAGGGCTTAAGAGGTTGTTTAGATTGCGCCAAGCAGGGTCGAGCTTGGATAGTTAAAAATAAAACATGGGGAGAGATATCACCTCTCCCCACATGGAGGATGGAATGTTGGTAATTAGGATGACCGGGCAAGCTAGGGTAGTTTTCAGAATCCTACAGCTTGCGGCCAAATCCTGGGGGAACAAATCCCTCAAGGACATTATAGCAGAATTTAAGTAAGGATGGTAAAGCTGCTAGTGAGACAAGGTGAAAGAATAACAATTAGGTGTCCTGAGCAGGAAAGGGTAAAACGGGCTATTGAACAAGAGAGAGTAGAAGACATAAGGAATAATGCTACCGAAAGACATAGCAGAATTCAAGTAAGGAGATTAAATGAAGTTAAAAATAACCAGATTTAGTTTACAGATTGAGCCAGAGGGCATATTGGATGAGACATTCATAGAAGCTGTCTTGGGATTGAATGATGATGGGGATATGACGATATGCCGCCGTGTTAACGCTTACAGCTTTGGGGTATTGGGCCATTTAGAGATTTTACCTAAAAATCAGAAAAATCAGATAACCATGACCATTACGAGTGGACGTACATACTCAACTGGAGAAGAGTAAATATGGCAAAAATAGTTGTATCCGCAAAAGCATTGCAAGCTGTTCGGCAGGCAGCGAAGGATTTACATACCCGAAATGCCACCGCCTATATCTCTAAAGGGGAATTGGTTTTTGAGATTGTAGGGGATAGCGGCAAGAAAATAATCAAGCTGGAGGATGTTGAAAATGATAAGCACTGAGGATAAAAAGATGTCAGAAGTAAAGGCACTGAATTATATGGGGATTGAACCAAATGGCAAATTTACGTGTGTTGCTAGTCCCCAAATACCCCGAAAGGATTTAGCGAAGGAACTGGCTAAATGGATAAGATGGGGATTAAGTATTGAACGGTGCAATGATGAGTTTGTACGGCAGAACTTCGGGAAAATCATAAAGAGGGAACCTTAAAAATTAAATAATGCTTGCCAGTTACGCAGTGACACTGGATAGTGTGCTATATGAGGAGGCTGCGGTGAAAATAAGCTGGCAAGAACCTGAGCCGAGAACCTTCGGCAGAGGGTTAGTTCCAGAGTAGATTCAAGGTCTCTTACATAATCTCAGGAGACAGGAACGTAGGCTCAGGCAAGCAGGGCTGGCTACCCTGGAGGTAACAAAAGGGCTAACAACAAATGAGTAGTAATTAAAATACTGAAAGGTAAGGGCTACTAGCCAGCCTGAAGAATAAGGAGGTAACGAAATGAACAAAACAAAGATTGAATGGGTAAAGAATCCAGATGGTAGCCAAGGTTATACGTTCAACCCTATAACTGGCTGCTTAAATAATTGCCCTTACTGCTACGCAAGGAAGCTGGCTAATGGGCGGCTGAAGCAGAGGTATTTGGCTAACCGAAATGTAGCTCCTTTGCAAGAAGGGTGGCTCCACAAGGGGAATGGTTGGGAAGTAGATAGCCGTTATGATGCCCCCTTCTATCCCCGCTTCTGGCCTGAAAAAGTCACAGAACCATTAACCAAGCAAAGCCGATGGGGAAGCAATAGGTTAGTAACACATAGGCAAAGTGCCAAAGGCATTTTCGTTTGTGATATGGGAGAGCTATTTGGGGGTTGGATACCCAGAGAGTGGCAAGAAAATATATTTTGGGTAATAAGGAATAGTCCCAAGCACCGCTTCTATCTCCTCACCAAGCAGCCACAGAACCTAATCAAGTTCAGTCCCTTTCCAGATAATTGCTGGGTGGGAGTTACGGCTGCTAATGCTAGTATGGCTTGGATAGGAAGTAAATGGTTACAGCAGGTAGATGCGGAAGTGAAGTATATGTCATTTGAACCTCTGCTAGATTGGTCTACATCAGTAAAATATACAACCGAGCAAATTGTTAAATATCTTGATTGGGTAATCATCGGTGCTCAAACAAAGCCTTATAAACCGCCTGAGATTTCCTGGGTAGAGGAGATAGTCAAGGCTGCTGATAAGGCTGGAATACCTGTGTTCCTTAAAAATAATTTAAGAGACTTACTTGTTCCTGATGCTTTAATGGATGATGTGTTCTGGGAAAGCGATAAGGCTAAATTAAGGCAGGAAATGCCAGGATGAAGATATACATAGCCTCTAGCTGGAAGAACCAAGAGCGTGTTTTGCTACTAGCCAAGAGGCTAGAGCAAGAAGGATTTGAGGTTGACGCATTTTGCCGTGCCTCGGATAGCAGGTATTCATTCCACTGGTCGGAGTTAGTTGATAACGAAGATGACTTGAAATATTACGATGCTATTGAGATGCTTGCGGACTATAGAACACAGCGCGCCTTTAAGGAAGATAGGAAGTGGCTAGATTGGGCTGATGCCGTTGTGATGCTTATGCCTTGTGGTAGGAGCTCGCATTTAGAAGCTGGCTATGCCGTAGGGCAAGGTAAGGGATTGTATATCTACGGTGATTTCCCAAAGGGGGAATTTGATGTTATGTATGGGCTTGCAAACGGTTTATTCAGAACTGAGGAATTGAACTTAATGATTCAAGGATTAAAACATTCCTTCGAGAATAGAAAATGAATAGAAAATGGGTTACCTTAGTAGTAGTTGCAGTTGTAAACAGTATTATTGTTGGATATCTAACGTATGGGTATCTTCCCAGCTGCTTTGTGTCTAGTCTGCTGGGGGTAGTTGCTGGTGCCCTTACAATTGCATTTGGTATGCTAATAATAGAGGAGCTATGGAGGTAATTCCTAAAGGCGGTTAAATGGATAAAGCTGAACTTTTAGAGAAATATTCTTCAAACCTAGTTATGAGTAAAAATAAAAGTCATTACTTGAGCTATGCCGGGGACTTTCTTGATCATGCTAACGGCATGGACAGGGAATCCGTTACCAAATATATGGAGAGGCTGAAAGGGAATAATAAATCGACTGGTACTAGGAGCTTTGCCTTCCGTATAGTCCGCAGGCTGTTTGTGGTTAATGGGGTTGAGTGGCCATTCAGGCGGGGTGAAGCACCCCAGATAGGGCAGAGAGATGAAAATAAGCCGGCGCTGGACCCCGAGCTCATAAAAATTATGGTCAATGCAGCAAAGAGTGGGAAACTACATAGTGATGAATCTGCTTTTTTGGCTCTTTCTACTATCTATGGGCTCAGACGCCAGGAAATGGCGAACCTTAAAGCTGGTGATGTTGACCTTGTTAATAATACACTATTTGTTGCTACTCTTAAGCATGGGCGAGAAAGATACCATTTGGTCCCACCGGAGATCCATACTTACCTAGAGGCCCACGACTTCAATGAGATTTATAGCCTTACAGGGATGGCTCAGGTGTTTTGGCGGATTGTGAATAATTCCGGTGGTTTAGAGAAATTGAAGCAATATCGGTTGGGTTGGCATAGTATTAGGCGCACTGTCTTGAGCGTACTGCATACTTCAGACTTGGATCCCTTTAGCGTTCACCAATTTCTTAGGTGGAAGGGTGGTTCAGAAGGGGACTTGGCGATGGATGCGCGATACCATGCCAGTTCATTCATTGGGTTAGAGGGAACGAAAGTGGTAACTTTAGAGGCCGAAGGCGATAAAGATATTTTTGCTAAGCATCCGCTATTGCGATTTTGGAGCTAACGAAGTGAAAGCAGAGGATTTGGTCAGGTTAATTCGCAAGAGATACGAGGGTGATGCCCATATAGTGCTAGAGCAAGTTCCTGATGCCACTGGTTCATACCAGACTCGGTGGATTGATGTTGCTGTTTTTAGTTTGTGGCCATCTAAGGGGATTACTAGGTCGGCGTTTGAAATAAAAGTGGCCAGGTCTGATTTTATTCATGAATTACAAAACGCACAAAAGCATCAGTGGGTTAAAAACTGCTTCCACGAATTCTGGTTCGTAGCACCTAAAGACATTGTGCAGATTGGCGAATTACCAGATGGAGTGGGATTGATGCAACCGTGGGGAGATAAATTAGTTATCAAGAGGCATTGTCGCAGGAATGATAACCCCACTTTGGATGATTCCCTGCTGGCTGCTTTTATGAGGGCTGCCCATAAAGAGATCTTGGCAGCCGCTAATCGTGACAAGCAGGAGTTGTTACAGAGCGATGAGGGGCACAGAACAGCATTAGCCTTTCAGGAAGCTGTGAACATATTTCTAAAGAGCAGAGGAGTAAATAGGTATTTCATTGAACCCACTGTTGAAGTCGTGAAGGCTAGTCTAGAGGAAGCAACTTTAGATAAAGAACTACGGCAGGAAAGGGAACATCTTTTAAGCAAACTCGGTGAGTTTCAAAGAGATATGGCTTCGCTATTCAGCATTTTTGCCCTTATAGCCAATAGGTCATTGATAAAGCGGAACGAGTTGGGGGAGTTTGTAGTTGGCAAATATGGGGGGCATGATGACGAAGCACTTGAATCGCTTCGTGAGTTACAGGGGAATAATAAATATATAAGTAGAAAGAGATATGCCGAGATAGTAGATACGATAATAAAATGGGACACGGAGTTTGGAGTATAGGAAGACAATGGAGCTAACGAAGTGAAGCAGATAGACTGGTTGATGACGGGTAAAATACTGGGTTTTATGGCTAAATGGCTTGATAGCGAAATATCACTTGAGAAATTAGCTGAGGAACTGGGCTATAACTTTTACGACTTTACTAAGCGGTGGCCTATATTCCTGGAGATAGAGCGGAAGCTAAAGGATTTATATGATTGAAGTAATAAAATTCAGAAGGGATACACAGTTTCGCAAGGATTTCTTTATCCCTGATAGCTTTGCTCATCCCGCCAAAATGGATGCTCAATTATGCCTGTGGATAACAGAGCGCTATACCAAGCCAGGCGATGTGATTTTAGACCCAATGGCAGGAATGGGAACTCAAATGCTGGCTTGCACGATAGGTCGGGATGTAGTTTTAGTCGAGCTAGAGGATAAGTTTTGTAATATGTGCTATCAAAATTGGCAGATAGTGAAGATGAAGCCACAGCTTGGATATGAGATGGGAACTTGCCAGATAATTCAGGGCGATGCCAGAAACTTAGAAGGCTTGCTAGCTGATTGTGTAGTAACGAGCCCGCCATACACAAACAGAATGGATGGGGGGATGAGAGGCTCCCGGGCTGGCATGATTCCCTATACCGATGAGTCGCCTGATAGCTGGTACACACAGAGAGACCAGAGTAATATAGGCAACCTTCCCTATGGTTCAATAGATAGTATTGTTACCAGCCCACCATATGAGGGATTTTGTGAAGGGGGTATAGATAAAAGCGGTGAGAGATTACAAGCTAAAATAGATAAGGGCTTAATCTCTAAGGAGACAGCTAGAGCTTTAACTAAGGGTTCTATGGTTGTTAATCCAAGGTATAGTCATAGTAAGGATAATATCGGCAACTTAAAGGGAGAAACCTATCTCCAGGCTATGCTACAAGTCTATCAACAATGCCATATAGTATTAAAGCCCGAAGGCTTAATGATTCTAGTCTTAAAGAACTTCATCCGCAATAAGCAGATAGTCCCTTTGGATTTGGACACGATTAAACTATGTGAGCAAGCGGGTTTTGAGTTTATGGAGAGATTTTACAGGAAGTTACCATCTCAATCATTCTGGAGGATTATATATCACCAAAAATATCCGCAGGTGAAGCAAATCGAGTATGAGGATGTTATAGCGTTTAGGAGATTATGAAAAGAATATGGCATATAAATTGACGGCCTTATCATTAGGAGCAGGTGTGCAAAGTTCAACTATATTGCTTATGGCTTGTAAGGGTGAACTGCCAAAACCCGACTTTGCTATTTTTGCTGATACTGGTTGGGAATCCCAAGCTACTTATAAACATTTAGAGTGGCTCGAGCAGGAAGCTCAAAAAGCAGGGATACCAATTATAAAAGTATCTTCAGGGAATATTAAGGATGATATGTTAGAAGGCAAGCGAATTAGTGGTAAGGGGAATAATCGGTATATATCAATTCCATTTCACGTGGTAGATAAAAGGGGTAAGAAGGGACTAGCGAAGCGGCAATGCACAACTGACTACAAGTTGATTCCAATATCAAGGGAATTGCGAAAACTACTTGGAATAAAACCAAGGCAACATATTCCGTTGGGGGCAATAGAACTTTGGATTGGGATTAGCACAGATGAGGTATCACGAGCAAATATTAGCCGAGATAAGCTGGTAATAAATAAATTTCCCTTATTGCAAATGAAGCCAATAAACAGGACTCAATGTAAGTTGTGGCTCCAACAAAATTATAATGGGCTAGCTGTCCCTAAATCATCTTGCATAGGATGTCCATTCCATCGTAATACTGAATGGCGCTCAATTAAAGCATCGAAAAGGGAATGGCAATCCGCAATTCTAATAGATGAGCATATAAGGCGGAACTATGGTAGGTTTGAGGGTCAATGCTATTTACATAGTTCATGTTTCCCTTTGGAAGAAGTAGACCTACGAACACCACAGGAAAAAGGGCAATTGGAATTATTTGATATGGCTAAACTTGAAAGAATACAACTTTTTGGGAACCTAGAAGTGTGAAATAGCAGCGCGAAGGTATTGCCAGGAAAGTAATGGAGCTAACGAAATGAAGCAGATTGAAGTAATAAAATTCAAAAGAGATACTGCATTTCGCAAAGACTTCTTTATCCCTGATAGCTTTGCTCATCCTGCTAAGATGGATGCTCAATTATGCCTGTGGATAACAGAGCGCTATACCAAGCCAGGCGATGTGATTTTAGACCCAATGGCAGGGATGGGGACCCAAATGCTGGCTTGCACGATAGGTCGGGATGTGGTGTTGGTTGAATTAGAGGATAAGTTTTGTGATATGTGCTACCAAAATTGGCAGATAGTCAGAATGAAGCCACAACTAGGATACGAGATGGGAACTTGCCAGATAATACAGGGCGATGCCAGGAACTTAGAAGGCTTGTTGGCTGATGCGATTGTTACTTCACCACCTTATGCCGAAACAGGGGCAAGCGGACCCAGCCGAAGTCCTTTTTGGGAAAGATTGGCTAAAGACCCTACTTCTGCGAGGTTTGGGAGGGGAAGTCATCCAAGCATTGGTGAAGGCTATAGCCCCAATAATAAGAATATAGGCAATCTTCCCTATGGTTCAATAGATAGCATTGTTACCAGCCCACCTTATGAGGAGGCTATGTCTGGTGGGGGTATAGCAAAATATGGACATTATATGGATCCGAACTTGGCTGGGCGGGTTTACAGCGCCGAGAATATGAATATTGAGAGGCAAAAAAGGCGTGTAGAAAAGGGATTGGCTAAGATGCAGAGGCCAGATGTATTTACAAGTGAAGGGAACAAGGCAGCTAAGGGGTATTTTGAGGGTAAATATTCAGTTGAGGTAGACAATATTGGTAACCTCAAGGGTGAAACCTATCTCCAGGCTATGCTCCAAATTTATCAACAATGTCATAAGGTTCTCAAACCCAACGGCTTAATGATACTGGTTCTCAAGAATTTCATCCGCAATAAGCAGGTAGTTAGATTAGACTTGGACACGATTAAGCTATGTGAGCAAGCTGGCTTTGAGTTCAAGGAGAGATTTTACCGGAAGTTACCATCCCAATCGTTCTGGCGGATTATATACCACCAAAAATATCCGCAGGTGAAACAGATTGAGTATGAGGATGTTATAGCGGTTAGGAGATTATGAGAAAAATCAGCATATCAACTGAAAGGAGGTGATATGGCAAAAGAAAGGTTGAGCAATTATGAGAAGGAAACGATAATCAATTGGAATGAGGCTGAACCTATGGCAAGTATTTTTACGTATAATAAGGTATGGCAAAAGCATTTGGAAAAAAGGCTTGGCCTAAAACCTGTTATGGACAACGGGTATGGTGGTCGAGAGTATGAAATATCGAAGAAGAGAATTAAGCCACCCCGGGCACCGTTAAAATTATCAACTGATGCGCGGGCCAAGAGGGGCAAGGGGTTAATAGAATTTCAAAAAAAACGCTCAAACAACCGCAATAGGACTGTAAAATCTGACACTAAAAAGAAAGACTTGACCAATACCATTAACAGGCAGTTAGTAATGTAGTTTTTTAGGAGAAGATGTGTCTAAATCACCAAGTAAATTAGCCGATGCTGAAGTCGATCATGTAGAAAAGCCAAAAAGTAGAAAGGTAGATCTCACTAGCACCTTACCACCAGCAATTTTAAGGTTGAAGTTCCGCCTTGTACTTGAAGGTAACAATATACTCTTATACTATAATGGTAAAATGGTAGAGGAAATCAAGTCTGATGACTCTGCGCAACGGATAGCTTATTTATGCTGCAAATACTGTGATGACAAAACTAAATTAAAGGAAGTTCTTGATAGCTATTACTTGATCGGGAAGAGATGAGTACTACAGATGATAGTACACTTGTTTAATTTTTGTCAACATTGAGGCAGCCAAAAGGAGGCAATATGGCTAAAAGTTATAAGGACGCGGTAACACCAAATGCCGGGGAAGGGTTTACAGTAGAGCGGTTACAGTGCCCGATGTGCGGATGGATCAGGCCGGTGAAATACGGTGTTAGTCAAAGGACTGGTGAAGTTAGGGAAGTTAGGTTTGATAAGATGAACCTGGAGCTTGCTCCATTGTGGAGGCTTGAAAGGCTAGTGCCTAGAGGGAGAGCAAGCAAAGATGCCAGGATCGAGCTTATAGATAGCAAGCTTCTTGCTCAGATGCCAGATGATATAAAATATCAAATCAAGATCCAATGCCAAAAAATTTTAGAAATTTTAAAATAAATTACTACTAGCCGGAAGCTTTAATTTTTTATTATTAGCATATATGCTATAAATATTCTAATAAGAATATATTAGAGGGTATTGACAAATAATTAACATAGTGCTAAAATAATAACATTATAAGTACTTTAATAATAGAATATAACCGGCCGATGCCATAGCAATAGAGAGGTGTAGTTTATGGCATATAGGAAAAGAACACTAAGGACAATGTCCCCGACTACTCGTAAAGTGGCAAGGCTAATTGGCGAATTGGAAAGTGTATGCCGGCGCCTAAAGAACTTAATACCGGATCTCCAGAAGTTAGAAGCTGATAGCCAGGCACTTTACAACCGAAATCTATACTATGGAGGTAAGGACCATGAAAGTGGCGATCAAAAGCGAACTGGGCGAGACCTTGACAACAGTTGAGCTACAAGCAAAAACATTCTCCACTGGCTCAAGAGGTTACAATGGAGCTTTCAAGGTTGACAATGGGGGGAAGCGTTACCAGGTAACAGTCAACGCAGTGGAAATAGGCTCAAAACCCAAGAAGTAAATCAAGACTATGGCACCGGCTAATCTTCTGAACATACCGAATATAAAGGGGGTAAATATGTCAAAGAGACACAATATTAAACTCAGTGAAAGGCATAACCGGAAAGATAAACCGAGGAAAGTAAAAAATCCCGTTAAGGTGGTAAAGTAGTAATGTCAATAG
>Ga0307380_10000762_pt1 | contig 48477 bp, 51 predicted proteins | sample UN3MG_FD_202239 | JGI IMG/M metagenome (GOLD analysis project Ga0307380, IMG submission 202239) | Soil microbial communities from Risofladan, Vaasa, Finland - UN-3 | ecosystem: Environmental > Terrestrial > Soil > Coastal area > Acid sulfate soil | place: Finland: Risofladan, Vaasa | collected... | reverse complement strand
CACGGCCGCTGTAGGATTTCGGCCAATCGCGGAAGTAATTTAGCGACGTTCCTGAGGCAAAACAGTAGACCTTGCCGGTATCGGGATCCGCCCAGTTGATCGAGCAATCGGCCTTGATCAGAGCTCCGGAAATCAGCCCGATCGGGTCGTAATTGCTGAACTCGCCTTTGAGATCCGTAGGCGCGTAGGACTTCCAAATGCCGAGGTCAGTGGCATTCGGCCGGTCCCGCATGGCGGAATCGGCGGAATCCGCGGCTGCCAACGAGGCGAGGCCGAGAACGGCACTCGTAAGACAGACCGCGAGGCTGTGGGCAAAGCGTTGCATCTTAGATCATCTTCTTCTACTTCGAACTTGGTCGGGGGTCAAAGTGGGCGTCCGAGCCTCAAATGTCCAACTTGCGAGGCGCGTGCGCCGTTCCCAAATCATTGTTGGTTTAAGGGACTGGTAGCGCCGCTCGGCGCATGACCTGGCTCTTGGGGCCCAAGGCTCTTAGGGCTCAAGCTTTGAAGTTCACTCCAACCTTCAGATTGGCCGATGGCAGAGGATCTCTATTCCGTTCTTGGCGTTCAGAAGACCGCAAGCGCCGGCGATGTCACCAAGGCCTACCGCAAGCTTGCCAAGAAGCTGCACCCGGACCTCAATCCGGGGGACAAGGCGGCCGAGGATAAGTTCAAGCAGGTCTCTCACGCCTATTCGATCCTCAAGGATCCCGAGCAGCGCGGGAAATACGACCGGGGCGAGATCGACGCGAGTGGCCAGGAGCGGCCGCAACAGCGCTATTACCGCGAGTACGCCGGCAGGCCGGAAGGCGCGCAGTATCACTCCACGGCGGGCTACGAGGATATCGGCGCGTTCAGCGATCTGTTCGGCGACATGTTCGGCGGCGGCGCGGGCATGGGCGGGGGCAAGCGTCGCGGTGGGCGCTTCTCCATGCGCGGCCAAGATGCGCAATATCATCTCGACATTCCGTTTCTCGATGCGGTGAACGGCACGAAGCAGCGCATCACCCTGCCGGACGGCAGCACGCTCGACGTGACCATTCCGGCGGGCGTCAGCGACGGCCAAGTTCTCCGCCTCAAAGGCAAGGGCATGCCGGGCGCGGGCGAGGGGCCTGCCGGCGACGCGCTGGTCGAGATCGGTGTGCGCCCGCATTCGCTGTTCACGCGCGAGGGCAATGACATCGTGGTCGATCTGCCGATCAGCTTCGATGAGGCCGTGCTCGGCGGCAAGGTCCAGGTGCCGACCATTGGCGGGCGGGTGGCCGTGACGGTGCCGGCGGGCTCGAACACGGGACAGACTCTCAGGCTCAAGGGCCGCGGCGTCAAAGGCAAGGGCGACCAGATGGTGCGCCTGAGCGTGATGATGCCCGAGACCGTCGATGACGACCTCAAGAGCTTCGCGGAGGAGTGGAAGAAGGCCCACGGCTACGATCCGCGCAGCAAATTGAAGGAGCAGGCGTGATGCCGACCGAGCAAGACGTGATTGCGCGGGTCCACAGCCTCACGGTGACGCGGCTTCGGGTCTGGGTGCGCCAGGGGCTCATCAAACCGGCGGACGAAACCGAGCAGAGCTATTCGGAAGCCGACATCGCCCGGGCGGCGCTGATCCACACGCTCGAGGAGGAGTTGGGCTTCGCCGAGGAAGACGTGCCGGTGCTTCTCAGCCTCATCGATCAGATCCATGGGCTCCGCTCCGAGCTGCGCGGCCTGGTCGAAGCGCTGGAGGATTTGCCGCCGGATATGCGCAGCACGGTCCGCATGCGTATCGAGCAGCGGCGGCGGGGCTGAACCATGCGGTCTTCGGGCGTGATCGTCTTCTATGTCTTGCTGGTGATCCTGCTGACGATCGCCAGCGTTCAGTACGGGCTGGGGCGGCTGCCCGGCGACATCGTCGTGGACTTGGGCAGCTTCTATTTCTATCTGCCGTTCACCACCGCGATCATCGTCGCCGTGCTGTTAGGCGTGGTCTTCTGGTTCTTTCGCCGCTGAGTCTTCCGGCTCCAGCACCGTGACCTCGCCGTCTCTAATGGCGAGTGCGAGTCCGCCATGCTTCAGGGCGAGCGCATGATCCCCGAACAGCTTCCGCCGCCAACCGCGAAGCACCGCCGTGTCCGCATCGTCGGAGCGAGCGATTTGCTCCAGATCGTCGGCCGTGGCGATCAGCTTGGGCGCCACGCCATGGTGTCCCGCCGTCGCCTTTAGAAGCACACGCAAGAGATCGACGACCGCTTGGGCTTCCGGCGGCATGGGTTCTCCACGCCGAAGCGGCGGGACGGTCTTCGGGTCACGCACCAACCCCCGCTGCACCGCCTCCAGAACGGCACGGCCGCGATGCGAGCGGGCAAAGCCATTATGCAGGGAGCGCAGCGAGCCGAGGTCCTCGGCGCTGCGCGGCGCTTGGCCGGCAATGTCGTAGAGCGCTTCGTCTTTGAGGACGCGCGAACGGGGTACGTCTTGGCTCTGCGCCTCGCGTTCGCGCCAGGCGGCAAGCTCCATGAGGATCGCAAGCGCCTTTTGCGTCTTGATGCGCATCTTGAGGCGCCGCCAAGCCTGCTCGGGATGGAGCTCGTAGGTGGCGGGGTCGGTCAAGACTGCCATCTCCTCGTTCAACCAGCTGGCGCGCTCGGACTTGTCGAGTTGGTCGCGAAGTTTTGGATAGAGGTCGCGCAGATGCGTGACGTCGCCGATGGCGTAGACGAGCTGGCGTTCGGAGAGCGGGCGCCGGCTCCAGTCGGTGAATCTCGAGCTCTTGTCCAGGTTGCGGCCGAGCATGCGCTTCACCAGCATGGAATAGCTGACCGCCTCGCCGAAGCCGCAGACCATGGCGGCGACTTGCGTGTCGAAGATCGGATGGGGAATCACGCCCGCCAGATGGTGGACGATCTCTATGTCCTGGCGCGCCGAGTGAAAGACCTTCGGCACGTTCTCGTCGACCATGAGGTCGAAGAACGGCTTTAGATCGAGCTCAGGCGCCAGGCTGTCGATCAGGATCTCGGTGTCGCCGCCGGCGATCTGGATGAGGCACAAGCGCGGCCAGAAGGTCTGCTCGCGCATGAACTCTGTATCGACAGCGATAAAGGGAGCGGTGGAGAGCTTGGCGCAGGCCGCCGCGAGGTCCTCGGTACGAGTAATCAAATCCATGGTGGGCGGGATATAGCCTACCCCTTGGCGCGTGGCCAAGAGCGCGAACGTCGCAAACGCAAGGATTTTCAAAAAAGAACCGGCCTGGGCGCCTTGGGCGCGGCCGTGGCCTTCGAGGCCTAGGCGCGCCCGGGGCACCCTTGAAGGCTGCCGAAACCATTGACCAGGAACGCGAAACGAGTTGTCAGCATAAGCCGTTCATTCACCGGATCGACGATGTGACCACGGGATCACCCGCCGGAATCAGCTTGGCGTGCACGACGGATGGGGTGTCGGTGGTCGTGGTGCCTTGGAAAGCCGATGAAATTAGTGAGAAAAGGGTCACAAGCAAAGCAAAAGTCCACGCCTCGATGGGGATGCGCGACTTGACTGGAATCTTCGTCATTTTCAAGTCTCCCTCAGTAAGTGCCCAATCAGACCAATAAACGCGCGGCGCTATCCCAGGTTCCTAACCAGCCCTTGAAATTTCCTTTCAAAACGCCTCGACCGAGAAAATCCAATATTCACTGCTACTTGGGCACAACCGTCGGATCGCCTCCAGGTGTCCCCGGGGGCGGAATCACAGGCGTGGTGTTGGGGGTCGGGTCGGGTGCCGGCACGTGGATTTCGGCGTCACCCACCGGCGGCGGCGTGATGACGCCCTCGTTCTCGTCCAATTGCTCGCTCAGGGACTCCTCCGAGTCGATGCCGGGGACCGGTTCGCTTGGCTCTTCCGCGTAGGCAGCAGGCGGGATCAGGAGCGCTGCCGCTACGGACAGGCCGCCAATTGCGCGGGCAAACTTCGTCTTCCGTGTCATTTTCGTTCTCCAGTCGGTTGAACTTCTGCGAGAAAAACCCTTGAGCCTCCGCCATCGTTCCCTGGGGTGGGGCGGGTCGCCCGGGCGCCTTGACAAGGACGCGCTTCCCGTGCGGTGTTCCGCCACCCAAAGACCTGACTTTCCCACCAGAGTTTCCAACGCCATGCATGCTTATCGCACCCACACCTGCGGCGCGCTCCGTAGCGATGATGTCGGCAAGACCGTCCGCCTCTCGGGTTGGGTGCACCGGATTCGCGACCATGGCGGGCTGCTCTTTATCGACCTGCGGGACCATTACGGGCTCACTCAGATCGTGGCAGACCCGGATTCGCCGGTGTTCGCCGCGGCCGAGAAGCTCAAGCCAGAATGGGTGGTGAAGATCGACGGCGAGGTCGTGGCGCGCACGGCCGATACGATCAATCCGAGCCTGCCGACCGGCCAGGTCGAGGTGCGGGTGAAGGATCTCGAAGTGCTTTCGGATTCCGCCGAGCTGCCGCTTCCGGTGTTCGGCGAGCCCGACTATCCGGAAGAGACCCGGCTCAAATACCGCTTCCTGGATCTCAGGCGGGAGACCCTGCACAACAACATCATGAAGCGGGCGGAGATCATCGCGTCGCTGCGCGACCGCATGCGCGAGGCCGGCTTCTTCGAGTTCCAGACGCCGATCCTGACGGCGTCCTCGCCGGAAGGCGCGCGCGACTATCTCGTGCCAAGCCGCGTGCATCCCGGCAAGTTCTACGCGTTGCCCCAGGCGCCGCAGCAGTTCAAGCAGCTCATCATGATGGCGGGCTTCGACCGCTACTTCCAGATCGCGCCGTGCTTCCGCGACGAGGACGCCCGCGCCGACCGTTCGCCGGGCGAATTCTATCAGCTCGATATCGAGATGAGCTTCGTCACGCAGGACGACGTGTTCGAAGCGGTAGAGCCCATCATGCGCGGGCTGTTCGAGGCGTTCGGGGGCGGCAAGCCGGTGACGCCGAAATTCCCGCGCATTCCCTATGCCGAGGCCATGCACAAATACGGCACGGATAAGCCGGATCTGCGCAACCCCATCGAAATGGAAGACGTCACCGAGCATTTCCGGGGCTCCGGCTTCAAGGTGTTCGCCGGCATGATCGAGATGGACGTGAACACGCGCGTCTGGGCAATCCCCGGCAAGGGCGGCGGATCCCGCGCGGTGTGCGACCGCATGAATTCCTGGGCGCAAGGGGAGGGTCAGCCTGGGCTGGGCTATATCTTCTTCCGTGACGGCGAGGGCGCGGGCCCCGTCGCAAAGAATATCGGGCCGGAGCGCACGGAAGCCATCCGCACGCAGCTTGGTCTCGAAGACGGCGATGCGGTGTTCTTCGTCGCAGGCCTTCCGAAAGAGTTCGCCGAATTCGCCGCGCGCGCACGGGTCAAAATCGGCGATGAGCTCAAGGTGACCAAGACCGATTGCTTCGACTTCTGTTGGATCGTCGACTTCCCGATGTTCGAGTGGAACGACCAGGAGGGGAAGATCGACTTCTCCCACAATCCTTTCTCCATGCCCCAAGGCGGGCTGGAGGCGCTCGAGACGATGGAGCCGGAGGAGATCCTGGCCTACCAGTACGATCTCGTCTGCAACGGCGTGGAGCTGTCCTCGGGCGCCATCCGGAACCACAAGCCGGCGATCATGGAGAAGGCTTTCGCCATCGCCGGCTATCCCAAGGAAGAGCTTGAGCAGCGCTTCGGCGGCATGCTGCGCGCGCTGCAATACGGCGCCCCACCCCATGGCGGCATCGCGCCGGGCATCGACCGCATCGTCATGCTGCTCTGTGGCGAGGAGAATTTGCGCGAGGTGGTGATGTTCCCCATGAACCAGCAGGCGGAAGATCTGCTGATGGGCGCGCCGTCCGAAGTGTCTCCGGAGCAGCTCAAGGAACTGAACATCCGCGTCTCGCTGCCCAAGGCGAAGAGCTAAGTCCGCTCAGCGGACTTTGGCGGTCTTCCGGTCCAGCGCAAACTTGGCGCGCCGTTCTAGCGTTTCAAGATCCTGCTTCTGAACGATTGAGCGGCGACCGGTCTCCACGACAATTTCGATCTGCTCCTCGAGGACGTCGCCCTGCGCTTCGTCCGCCTGTTGCATGAGCTGGCCCAGGCTTTCGACCAGACGGATCAGGACCGCCGGCTGGTCTTGCGCATGCTGCCGGATTTGCCGGAAGGACTCCTGGACGATATCGGCAAAGGTGGACCGCGGCGCCAGCAAACGGACTTTATCGTCCTCGTCGGTCCACACCCATTGCGGCACGCCGCGCTTCATGATTTTGGCAAGCGACGTGGTGAGCCGGTCGATGACCGCCGTCGCCGTGAAGGGATCGCTGATGCTCGGCGACAGCGCCCTCAGGGCTACTTCGACGAGCTGCCGGATCGAGGTCTCCAGATCCTGGACGGAGGCGCGCTCTCCGCCCAGGAAGATACAATCCTCGATCTTCTCGTGGACATCATCCTTTGCGGCGGGCGCGATCCAAGCGAATGTAATGCCTTCGACCACGTGGCGGCCCGGCTTGAAAGAAAGCTCGATGACCGCGTCGGCATGGCGCGCGATGTCCACAAGCCCGGTATAGTTCACCGCTTGCGCGTAACCGCTCTTGTGGAGCTGCAACGCTGTGCCAGTCTCCGAGGGGTGCTTATCGGGCGCAGTCGCCTGCTCCGAATTGGACTCTGGAAGGAGCCGCGCAATATCGTCATCGAGCGCCTCACCCACGCGGTCGATGGTGTTGTCGGCGATGATCGAGCGCGCCAGATGGTGCACGAAGACGAGCAGCGCCACGAGGCAGAGCAACACGAGCACCGTGCCGCCGGTGACGGCGAGATTGGGCACCTTCTCGAAGCTGCCATAAGCCGAGCGCAGAACCAGCAGTAAGTAGATGACGGTAGACACGAACAGGCCCAGCGTCAGCTGCGTGCGGCGGTCCGCCATAAAGCTACGGATGAGACGAGGGCCCAACTGCTGCGCGGCCAGGGTCAGGACGACCATGGTGATCGATACCACGAGGGTCGCCATGGTGATCATGGCGGTGACGAGATTGGAGAGAAATTGAGGCGCCTCCTCCGCATCGCCGCTATAAAGGAACCAAACCGGGTCGTCGCCCTGTCGCACGGGCATCTGCACGGCAAGGACGGCGGCGATCCCAGCGAGGATCACCATCAGGATCGGCAGCGCCCAGAGGCTTGAACGCAGGCTATGCCAAAGTGTGAGAAGCCGCGTGAACATGCTCAAAGCCTTGCTGTGGAACGGAATTCCAAAATCTTATTAGGCGTCTGTCTTAGGACAACCTTCCACACGCCGCAGGGTTCGGCGCCGCCGACCGGTTTTAGCCTCGCGCGGGAGGTCCCGCACGCCGGAGCAGAATGGCATCAAAAGCATGACAACGCTGACTCTGCGTGCATTTCGCGTTTAACATGCCTCTCGCGCACCACGTGGACGGTGGGACATTTCAAATCAAGAAAACTGGACGTTTCCGGTAGGCGGCGTGCCGGAGAGGGAGGGCCTCTTTCCTGTTTGATGGTCGAAAGGACAAGGGACCATGACATTTGGCGAGCACGTCTTCCTCTATTGCGAGAGGGGGACAAACGAAGCGCTCTGGGCAGAGCCTATAAACGCCATCTCGAACGCCGGATTTTTTCTCGCTGCGCTGATCTTTTGGCAGCTCGTGCTGTGGCGGCCGCGTGAGGAGCGTAGCGCGGACCACTATCTGCTTGTGGCGCTGGCGTTTCTCATCGGCTTCGGCAGTTTGGCCTTCCATCTCTATGCGGATGAGGGAACGGCCTTGGCCGACATCATCCCCATCTGCGTGTTCATGCTGGTCTATCTCGGGTTTGCCCTGAACCGCTTTCTCGCTGTACCGCCTGGATGGTGCGTCTTTCTCGCGATCGTCTTTGCCGGGCTCGTGGGCGCGGCCATGCATGTCTATTGCTGGGACGGCGGTATCGGCCTGGCAGGGGGAGCGGCGGACGCCAAGCCTTGCCTCAACGGCAGCATGGCCTATCTGCCGGCGCTCGGCGCGCTGATCATCGTCGGTATGCTGGCCGCGGAGCGCGGCCACAAAGCGGCGCCGTACGTGATATGGGCCGCCGTGATCTTCGCCATCTCGATCATCTTCCGGTCGGCCGATCTTACCTATTGCGACCAGGTGGTGATCGACGGGCGTAAGGTCGGCACCCATTTCGTCTGGCATCTCCTCAATGCCGTGGTGCTGTTCCTGCTGCTCAGAGCAAGTCTGGAGAGCGGGATCAAAGGGGAATCGGCCAAAGTGGAGCCGGCACCCGCGCCCGCAGCGATGCCCGTGGAAGCCGTCCCCGCCAAGGATGAGCCCAAAGAGAGCCCGGAAGTGGCCTCTGCCGGCGAGGCGGCGGCGCTGAAGGCGACGGAGCCAGAACCGGAGCCTGAGCCGGAACCGGAACCAGAGCCCGAGCCAGGACTAGAGCCTGAGGACGACAAATCCGAGGCCGAGGAGGCGTCCGAGGAAGCTCCGGCACCTAGGAAGGGCAGGGCGAAGAAGAAGCCGTCGTCTCCCGCCTAGTCCCGGTTCCGGGAAAACGCTCGCCTCAACAAAATGCTAGGGCGCTATCGTTAGACTTACCGTCGCGATAGCGCTCTAGTGGCGCGCCTCGTATCCGGGTGCGTATGCGGACGTGGTGGAACTGGTAGACACACAGGACTTAAAATCCTGAGGGGGGCAACCCCCGTGCGGGTTCGACTCCCGCCGTCCGCACCACAATAAAATCGTTGCTTTAGGTGGTAAAAGCCTAGTGGGAAACTCCGTATCTGTTTCCCTCGCTTATCCAGGTGCTTACCCATAATTGTCCGATGATGGCATAGTGGGGCCAGAAGCGGAGGGAGCCTCGTTCGGTGCCCTCGACTAGGAAGCCAATTTACTACGCTACCCCATGCCGTTGTACTTCCCCCGGGGGTTACCCGGGCCCCAACGGTGGTGACTATAGGGGGTAGCTTGACCCACGATAGCTTCAGCATTACTCATTGCTGCAATGCAGCATTAACCTCTTGCAATCGATTGTGCGCTGCATCATATAAGTCATATGATCAACCCAGACCGCTAGGCGATGCTGCACAAGAGGTACAATATGACCGAACATTCCAAGATTGCTGATGAGTTTCAAAAGGTGGGCAAAGAGGGCTTCGAAGCCGCTGTTCACTCCTTCGGCGACGCGAACAAGGGCTTCCAGGCCATTGTCGCTGAGATGACTGACTATTCCAAGAAGGCGTTTGAGGACGGCACTCGCGCTTTTCAGAAGCTCGCCAGCGCAAAGTCTGTCGAGCAAGCAGTCGAAATCCAGTCTCAGTACGTCAAGAAGGCTTTCGAGGCTCATATTGCCGAGTTGACGAAGCTCGGTGAGATGTATGTCAGCCTGGCGCAGAACGCTTTCAAGCCGATGGCTCGCTAAGAACGTCTTCTAAGCAATGCGCGTTTAGGAATTGAAGGTCCGGGGCTCAGCCTCGGGCCTTTTTCGTGACCGCACCCGTTGCGCCGTTGTGCTTCCCCCAGCCCCCTATGAAACCCAGCGGTAGTGTCACATAGGGAGGTTCCCATCTCCCACGCTACTCCCTCGCGAGACCGTTGCACTGTTGCGGCTGGGAGTACTTACAGGGGCAGACATCCACAAGCTGCGCGATGATGGTTCTCGGTGAAGTGGGCTTTTGGCTGCACCACTTTATTGGTCGGAGACACCATTAGGCGCAGTTTCCTGTGGGCAGTCCGCAGGGCTTATCGTGGTGCTAGCTAGGCGCTGTCCATCCACGTCGTAGTAGACAAATGACTCGGAACTGACCGCAGCCCAAGCCGTCTGCTCGACGCTCCACGGCGATGGGAAACGGCGTGGTGATGTCATGGGAACCCTCCCCGCTGGCGCCCCTCAAGCCGAAATGGACAAGAGGCCACGACCTACGTACGCTGACCCAAATCAGCGGCCATCAAGAGCCGTTCCATGAGATGAGGGAGAAGCGGGCATGAACGAGCAGCCTAAACGCGAGACGTTTTTCGGCGGGTGTCCCCACGATTGCCCGGACACGTGCGCCATGATCTACGAGGTCGAGGACGGCAAGCTCGTCGAGGTCCGGGGCAACAAAGAGCACCCGATGACCCGGGGTGGTCTCTGCGTGAAGCTCAAAGACTATCACGACCATCACTACAATCCGGACCGCGTGCTCCATCCCTTGCGCCGCGTCGGGCCGAAGGGCTCCCGTCAATTCGAGCGCATCTCGTGGGACGAGGCGATCGCTGAAATCACCACACGCTGGAAGGACATCATCGCCAAGCACGGCAGCCAAGCCATCATGCCGTATTCCTATCTCGGCAATGAAGGGCTGGTGCAGGGACTGACTTGCGGCGACGCCTTCTTCAACCGGCTCGGTACCACGGTGAACGAGAAGACGTTCTGCGCGTCAGGCTCCTCGACCGCGTGGCTGCTCACGGTCGGACCCACGGGCGGTGTGGACCCCGAGAGCTTCACCCACTCCAAATACATCGTCATTTGGGCCTGCAACTCGATCTCCACCAATCTGCATCACTGGCCCTTCGTGCTGGAGGCGCAGAAAAAGGGCGCCAAGGTCGTGGTCATCGACTCGTATCGCTCGCGCACGGCGAAGGCGGCCGACTGGCACATCGCGCCGAAGCCCGGCACCGACGGGGCGCTTGCCATGGGCATTATCGCCGCCCTGATCCGCGGCGGCTTCGTCGACGACGAATGGGTGAACAAGCATACGATGGGGTATCCGGAACTTGCCCAGCGCGCGCTCGATTTCACTCCGGATTATGTGGAAAAGGTCACGGGCGTGCCGGCGGAGGACGTCGCCAAGTTCGCACGCGAATTCGCGACGGTGCAGCCGTCGGTGATCCGCATGGGTGTGGCGCTGGAGCGGCATGCAGGCGGCGGGCAGACCATCCGCGCCGTGTGCGCGATCCCCGCGCTTGCAGGGTCATGGCGTCATGTCGGCGGTGGCTTACTGCAAATGCCGCTGTGGGAATTTCCGGTGGATTGGGGACGCGTCTCGCGGCCCGACTACATCCGCCCGGGCACACGCGTGGTGAACAATCTCCAGCTCGGCCGCGCGCTGGTCGGGGACATGCAGCTCGATCCGCCGATCATGGGGCTGTTCGTCTACAACACGAATCCGGTCAGCCAGGCCCCTGAAACCAATAGGATCGTCGAGGGCTTGAGCCGCGAGGATCTGTTCTTCGTCGCCGCTGAGCATTTCGTCACCGACACGGCGGCCTATGCCGACATCGTTCTACCGGCAACCATGGCCGGCGAGCACGACGACATGATGTTCTCGTGGGGCCATTTCTATCTGACGCTCAACGAGAAGGCGATTGAGCCGCGCGGTGAGGCGAAATCCAACGCCGAGATGTTCCGGCTGCTGTCAAAGGCGTTCGGGTTCGACGACGACCCGCGCTTCACCATGAGCGACATGGAACTCGCCGAGCACTACGTCCAGTGGGATGCACCGCAGATGGCGGGAATCGACATGTCGTATTTCCGGAAGCACGGTTATTTCCATCTCGCCGTGGGCACGCCCGACGACCGGCGGCCGCATGCCGACGGCAATTTCCCGACGCCGTCCGGCAAGGTGGAGTTCCTCGTCGAGGGGGCCAAGAACTTCGTCGCTCCGCCCTTCCGCATGATGTACGAGGAGAGCCAGTCCGGCGAGGACGTGGACCCGCTGCCCGGCTACATGCCGCCGCGCGAGAGCGCGACGACCAATCCCAATCTTGCCGATCAGTATCCGCTCAACATCATCTCCCCGAAGAGCCACGGCTTCCTCAACTCGTGCTACGCCAATGAGGAGCACAAGATCAAAGGTCAGGGCGAGCAATTCGTGCTGATCAGCCCCAAGGACGCGGAAGCGCGTTCCATTCGCGAAGGGGATCCCGTGCGCGTGTTCAACGGCCGGGGCGATTTCGAAGGGCTGGCGCGGGTGACCGACGACGTGGGCGAGGGGGTGGTCGTGGCGACGCTTGGTTATTGGCGGAGCCTCAATCGCTCGGACGGCTCGGTGAACTGCATTTCCTCTGCCGAGTTTGCAAGCCTTGGCCACGCGCCGACCTTCTCGGACAACCTCGTCCAGGTGACCCGGGTGAACTAGGCGCGGCTACTCGGCCGCCGCCTTCGCGCTCACCTCTTGCAGGGGCGAGAAGCCTTCGAATTCGGGATGGCCGAGATAGAGCGGCTTGCCTTCGCCGGCGCGCGCGTGTGCCTTGCGGAACGCGTCGGACTTGGTCCACGCCTCGAACTCCTTTTCCGAGCGCCACACGGTGTGGGAGGCGTAGAGCACGTGGTCGTCACGCTCGGGCCCCTTCAGCAGATGGAACTGTACAAAGCCCGGCACGTCCTCGAGATGCGTGTCGCGGGTAAGCCAGACCTGCTCGAAGTCGTGCTCGGATCCCTTTTTCACTTTGAACCGGTTCATGGCGATGAACATGATGCACTCCTTACAATGAATAGCCTGCACTCGATGCGGCGCGTTGACCGGAACCCTAAGCGAGTGGCGGGAATTTGTCGTGCGTGAGTTTTCGGAACAGCGCTTAAGGCCCTGAAAGGTCTGACTTCGGTCAAGGCGTGACAAGCGGTCTCAGCCGATCAAGGTTTAATCGCACTGGCGATCGCCGTGTTGGCTTACCATCTTAAATGCGCGAACCCGGCTTCCCTTCGCCCCATCTTGGAGAAACTCATGAATAAGCAATTGACCCCGAAGGAACGTCAGAAGGCAAAACTCGATACGCCGACTGACCTCGGTTCCAACGCAACGCGGGACATTTCGGGCGCGCTGAATGCGCTGCTTGCCGATGTCTTCGTGCTCTACATGAAAACCAAGAACTTCCATTGGCACGTGAGCGGACCGCATTTCCGCGGCTATCACCTGATGTTCGACGAGCAGGGCGCCGAGCTGTTCGCCATGACCGACGAGATCGCCGAGCGCGTGCGCAAGATCGGCGGCATGACGCTGCACTCGATCGGCAACATCGCCCGGCTGCAGCGCATCCCCGACAACGACGCGGACTATGTGGATCCGGGCGACATGCTGGCTGAGCTGCGCGAGGACAATCAGGCGCTGATCGCCAGCATGCGCGAGGCCCATAGCCTCTGCGACGAGGAGAATGACGTCGGCACCGGCAGCAAGCTCGAGGAATGGATCGATCAGGCCGAGAAACGCGTCTGGTTCCTGTTCGAGTCGGGCCGCAAGGCCGACGGGACCGGCCACTAGGCGCAGTCGCGCGGCGTATCTTCCGCTTGCGGGCCGTCGATCACGGCCCAGCCGGCTTGGCGGCCCGTAGGCGGTAGCTGCTTACGGGCTTCCTTGTTACACAGGATGTGCGCTTTCGCGACCATGAGGGCCGTGACGGGCGCCGTCAGGAACAGAAACGTCGTGATCAGTAGCTCGTGGATTGAGACAGTGCCGCGCTCCACGATGAAGTAGAGCATCGAGGCGATCAGCATCGAGCCGATACCGAGCGTCGTCGCCTTGGTCGGTCCGTGCAGACGGCGCATCAAGTCGGGCAGCTTGGCAAGACCAAGAGAGCCGACGAGCAGGAAGAATGCCCCCAGGCAAATCAGGGCCGCTATTGCGATTTCGCCAATTCCGGTCATCACCTACTCCATCACGTTTCCGCGCAGGAGGTACTTGCAGTAGGCGACGGTGGAGAGGAAGCCTACCATCGCGAACAACAAAGCCGCCTCGAAATAGATTTCCGTGCCGTAGTAGATCCCGATCAGGACCACGAGGGCGATGGCGTTGATCACGAGCGTATCTAGCGCCAGGATGCGGGTCGCCATGTCTGGACCCACCAGCAGCCGATAGAGGGTGAGTAGCATCGCCACGCCGATGGCAAACGCAGCGACCATGCAAGCAATCGCGATCATGTCTCGAAGATCCTCTGCAGTCTGGTTTCGTAACGTGACTTGATGGTCGCCACGGTGGCCTCGGCATCATGGGTCTCGAGGCAATGGACGAGCAGCGCGCGACCGTCGCCACTTAGATCGGCGCTAACCGTGCCGGGGGTCATGGTAATCGTTCCTGCGAGCGCTGCGATAGCTTCGGGGGTTCTGATGTCAAGTGGCACGGTCACGAAACAAGAGCGGAGAGAAGAGCCCCGACGAAACAGGATCAGATAGGCCACCTGAAAATTAGCGACGACGATGTCCCAGAGAACGATCACTGCGTATTCGACGATTGTGAGGGGGCTGCCGATATGCGGCCTGTCCGGCCAGTACGGGCTTGTCAGCTTCGGAATCACGATCCCGAGGATCGTACCCAAGACAACCGCGCCCCAGGACACGCCGTTCAGCAGAACCCACACGACAAGGATGAGGATCGCCAAGAGAGGGTGAGGCACCAAACGTTTGAACATTGTCAGTGTCCCGTCGATGGCATGATGTTCTCGGCGCCCAACACGGCGTCGATATAGTCCGCTGGAGCGAGTGTCTGCATGGCCGTTGCATGGAACGCTTCGATAGCGGGCCCAGCAAAAATGGACAAAAGTGCGATGGCGCAGATGAATAAGGCCACGACGACTATAGGATAGACGGGCGCCGTTGCCCATGTGGGGCCCGTGAGCCGGCCCTCGGTGTTCCAGAAGACGATGCTGCCCGCTCGGGCAAAGGCGATCGTCATCATGAACGACGCGCCCAGAACGAAAATCCAGATCAGGTTGCTTTGCGGGCTCTCATAAGCGGCGTCGAGCACCAGGAGCTTGCCGATGAAGCCCGAGAGCGGCGGGAGGCCGACGGCGGCGAGCGCCGTGAGAAAAAAGAGAGCTCCGAGAATCGGGGCCTGGCTGATGGGATGTCCGGGCACGAGCGCATCGCCTTTCTCTATTCGCCGTGTCGCGATCAAGTCCACGATCAAGAAGAGTGCGGCGCCGGTCAGCGTGCTGTGCACCAGATAGTAGAGCGCCGTCGTCAAACCATCGACGTCGAAGAGACCGATGGCGATAAGCAGCGTGCCCATGGAGGCGATGATGTTGAAGGACGCGAGATCGAGCAGGGAGCGGCTCGCGAGAAGGCCGATAGCACCAATCAGGAGTGTCGCCAGCGCGGCAGGAAGTATCCACGGTATGGCCACGCCTGCGAGCGCGCCGGCGTCCGCACCAAAAATCGTGCCGTAGACGCGAATGATCGCATAAGCCCCGACCTTGGTCATGATAGCGAAGAGAGCGGCGACCGGCGCAGACGCGGCGGAATAGGTGCCAGGCAGCCACCAATGAAGAGGCACGAAGGCAGCCTTGATGGCGAACACCAGGAATAAGAGCAACGCACCAGTCCGTAACAGCGCTTCGTTCCCGGCGGCGACGTGCGGCACCTTCACGGCGAGATCCGCCATATTGAGCGTGCCGGTGATGCCGTAAATCAAGCCGATGGCGATCAGGAACAGCGCCGAGGCCACGAGATTGATAGCGACGTATTGGAAACCCGCCCCCAGACGGCGGGCCCCTCCGCCGTGGAGCATCAGCCCGTAGGACGCAATTAGCATCACCTCGAAGAATACGAAGAGGTTGAAGATGTCGCCGGTGAGAAACGCGCCGTTCAGACCCAGGAGCTGGAATTGAAATAAGGCGTGGAAGTGGCGCCCGCGTTCGTCCCATCCCGCGACCGCATAGATAAGGATCGCGAGCGCAAGTGCCGCGGCAAGCAGCAACATGGTTGCCGAGAGACGGTCGAGCACGAGGACGATGCCGAACGGTGCGGGCCAAGCGCCCACGCGATAGACCCGGGGCTCGCCATCGCTCGAAAGAGAATAGAGAAAGAGCGCAATCCCCAAGAGGGCCAGCGTGGCCGTGACGGAGACGATCCGCTGCATGCGGATGTCCCGCCGCCGCACCAGGATCAGGAGGGCGGCCGTCAGCGCGGGCAGGATGGCCGGAGCGATGATCCAGTGCGTCATGAGATGCTCGCCGCCGTCATCTGTCTGCCTCGGCTTCCGGTGCGAGGTCTTCTCCCGGGATATCAGCGGTGTCGTTCTCGGTCTCGAGGAAACTGCGCAGGGCAAGAACGACGATCAGTGCCGTCATGCCGAATGAGATCACGATAGCCGTCAAGACGAGCGCTTGCGGGAGCGGATCGGTATAAGCGCTGGCGTCGGAAATAACGGGCGGCAGATTCACGGCGAGCCGCCCCGCCGAAAACAGAAACACGTTTACCGCGTAGGACAGCAGTGTCAGCCCGATGATGATCGGGAACGTGCGCTGTTGCAGGAGCAGGTAGACTCCGACCGCTGTCATCAAGCCCACGGCGCTGGCAACGAGAAGCTCCACCTCAGTTGCTCTCCTTGCTCGAGTTGACGACGCGTCCCTCCTTCAATGGGATATCCATGGGTCCCTTTGGCACGGGTTCGCGCTCGGCCCGCTCCTCGACGCGTGAGATTTGGGCAAGCGAGAGCATCACAACACCGACGACGGTGAGGAAAACACCGAGATCGAAGGCAACAGCCGACGCGATCTCGATCTCGCCGACCAACGGCAGATCGACATGCGTGTAAGTGCTGGTGAGGAAGGGCCAATCGAAGAACAACGATGCCAGGCCGGCAAGACCTGCAATGGCGACACCTGTGCCGATCATGGCTTGGCTGTCGATGCGGGCGCGCTCCGCGGCCCAGGCATAGCCGCTCGCGAGATATTGCATGATGAGAGCAACGGCGACGATCAGTCCGGCGATGAAGCCGCCGCCCGGCTCGTTGTGGCCACGGAGAAAGATGAACACGGCCACGGTGAGCGCGAGCGGAAGAAGGATGCGCGTCGCCACGACGAGGATCAGGGGATGGGCATCCTTGCTCTGAAGTGGGTGGCGAATGGACGCGAGGGTTCTCGCCGCGGCGCCTCGCAGCGCATTGTCGAGAAGCGCGAAGATGGTGATGGCGGCGATGCCGAGCACGATGATCTCGCCGAACGTATCAAAGCCACGGAAGTCGACTAGGATGACATTGACTACGTTGGTACCGCCGCCGCCGGGCTTCGCCTCGGCAAGGTGGTAGTCGGAGATCGTTTGGAAATCGCGCGTCAGTATGGCGTAGGTGAGAGCGCCGACCCCGACGCCAATCGCGGCCGCAAGTCCGCCGCGACCCAACCGTCCGGCCGCATTGGTCTCCACGGGCGTTGTTTTCGGCAAAAGATTGAGCGCCAGAAGGAGAAGGATGGTCGTGACGACATCGACCGAGATTTGCGTGAGTGCGAGGTCCGGCGCGGAGAACTGCAGGAACACAAGAGAGACGATAAGGCCGATGCCGCTCGTCAGGATGAGGGCGAGCAGCCTTTCGGCATGCCAGAACAGGAGGGCAACGCACATCGCAGCCAAGACGATCCAGGCGACGCCGGCGGAAAACGACATGGGAAGCATTGCCCTGGCCCCAGCCTCATGAGGCGAATTTACGAAGCCGATGAGGCCGACCGCGACGATCGCGCCGAGAATGACGCCGGCATAGCGCGGTAGCGAGCCATTGTGGGTCATCTCGATGAAGGTGCGGCAGCCGCTCAGCGTTGCCGAGAGCATCGCGTCATAGATGCGTTTCGCGTCGGGCCTCGGGAAGGCGAGCCGAATTGCGTCGGCGTAGCGGTAAAGGACGAAGAGAAGGGCGCCACCAGCCAGGGCGATGAGGCTCATGAACAGTGCTGGCGTCAGGCCGTGCCAGATCGCGAGCTTGTAGTCGGGCAGGGCGCCACCGATCACGGCAAGCGCCGTGCGTTCGACGATCGGACCTGCCGTGAATGCGGGGAGAATGCCGATGGCCATAACCGGAACGATGAGGATGGCGACGGGAAGCCACATGCCAAGCGGTGGGTCGTGTGGCTTGTGGGGGTAGTCGTCGCGCGGCGGTCCGAAGAATGTGCCGATGGCGAAGTGGAAGGAATAGGCCGCAGAGAGCAGGGCGGCGATCGTTGCCACTACCGGGAACAACCAGAGGATCCCGGCGTAGACGGTGTGTGCCGCCTCTTCCAGCATCATCTCCTTCGATAGGAAACCATTGAAAAGCGGAATGCCGGCCATCGATGCCGCGGCCAGGATCGCCAAGGTGGCCGTGATGGGCATGAGCGTGAGGAGCCCGCCAAGCTTGCGGATGTCGCGCGTGCCCGCTTCATGGTCGATGATGCCCGCGCTCATGAATAGCGCGGCCTTGAAAGTCGCGTGATTGATGATGTGGAACACGGCCGCGACGGCCGCGAGGGGCGTGCCAAGCCCGAGTAGCATGGTGACGAGCCCAAGGTGACTTACGGTGGAGAAAGCGAGCAGCGCCTTCAAGTCATCCTTGAACAGCGCGATCCACGCGCCGAGGAGCATTGTGAAGAGTCCGACCGGCGCGACGATCAGGAACCACGCTTCGGTCGGCGCGAAGACTGGCCAGAGCCGCGCCATGAGGAAGAGGCCCGCCTTCACCATGGTTGCGGAATGCAGGTAGGCTGACACGGGTGTGGGCGCGGCCATGGCGTGCGGCAGCCAGAAGTGGAACGGGAACTGCGCCGATTTCGTGAAGGCGCCGCCAAGTATCAGCAGAAGCGCCGGCACAAGGAGGGGGGAGGATCTGATGACCTCGCCGCGCTGCAGGATCTCCGTGATCTCATAGGACCCTGCGATGTGCCCCAGCATCAACATACCGGCGATGAGCGACAGTCCGCCGCCGCCGGTGACGATGAGTGCCATGCGTGCGCCCTGGCGCGAGGCCGGCAGCTCGTTCCAATAACCGATCAAGAGGAACGACGTGAGGCTCGTGAGCTCCCAGAACACGAGCAGCAAGAGAACGTTGTCGCTTAGGACGATGCCGACCATCGCCCCTTGGAACAGCAAGAGGTAGAAATAGAAGAGGCCGAGCGGGTCCTTCCTGCCGAGGTAGTAGCGCGCGTAGAGGATGATCAGCAGGCCCATGCCGAGAATGAGCGCGGCGAAGAACAAACCCAGGCCATCCACGAAGAACGAGAAGGACAGGCCGATCATCGGCAGCCACGGCACGCTCCAGGTCAGGACCTCGCCGCGATAGACGGCGGGAGCATACGATAGAAGGAGTACGAGCGCCGTGAGGGTGACGGCTCCTGTTGCCAATGCGCAGAAGTTGCGGCCATAGCGGATAGCCATCAGAGGGATGATGGCGCCCAGAAATGGCGTAAGCGTAATGGCGGCGAGCAGCATCTTAGAGGCTATCAAAGTTGAGGAAAGTCAACCGCTTGCAGGGCTGAGCGGGGACTGGTGGTGAGAATCTGCACGGCATCGAAGCATAGTCGGGGCGCTGTCGAAAGTCGCCGGAAACCGGCATGTGCCCTGGGGTATTCTTGACGCACGGGCGGCCAATCCCGAAGGGGTCTAGGCTTCACCATAAAGCCAATCGAATTTGCGAAGCGCGCTCTCCCCGCTCCGTGCACGAAGTGCGAGATTGCGCGCAAAGCGTGCCGGACCGCTCAGATGATAGATCAGGCCGAAGCGGCGCGAGGTGTGTTGGAGGCGCGTGGTCCGGGCGCGCCGTGCCGCTTCGTAGGCGCGGAAAGCCGTCGTGGGATCTTCTGGGGATCGGGTGAGGCACTGCGCGAGCTGAGCGGCATCCTCGATGGCCAAGGCCGCCCCTTGCGCGAGATAGGGCAGCACGGGATGGGCCGCATCGCCGAGAAGGGTGATGGGTCCGCGGCTCCAGCGGGGCAGCGGCGCGAGCGAAAAGAGCGACCACGACCGCCAGCTTGGCGCCCCTTCAATCAATGATTTCGATTCCTTGCACCAACGCGTGAATCCGGACCCTAAAGCCGACATGTCGGCGACCTGGTTCCAGCCTTGGCTTTCATGGCCCCCATCGACCACTGCGACGACATTCAGCGCCGCGCCGCAGCGGACGGGATAATGCACGAGATGTGCGCGCGGCCCGAACCACAGGCCCACGACGGGCGCCCTGAAGGGGTCTGGAAGGCCCTCAAGGGGAAGCAGCGCGCGGTAGGCGGTGGCGCCGGAGAAGCGCAACACCGCCTCCGGCGCGATCGTCTTGCGTACGGTGGACCACAGCCCGTCGGCGCCGATGAGGCTTCCGCCCTCCAGCATCGTGCCGTCAATACTGGCGACGGTGACCGCGTCTTGCACTTCAAAGCCTGAAACATCGAAGCCGGAAGTCAACGAGACCTGGGCGTTGGCGTCGGCGGCGGCCCGCAGGCCCGCATGTAAATCGGCGCGGTGAAGCGTGAGATAGGGCGCGCCGTAACGTTTCTCGGCCTGATCGCCGAGGGGGACGGCGGCAAGGCGGCGTCCCGTCGTGCCGTCGAACAACCAGATCGCTTCAGGCCGGAAGGAAGACGGCATGATCGCATCGAGCACGCCGAGCGTGCGCAAAACGCGCGTGGCATTCGGTCCGAGTTGAAGCCCCGCGCCGCTCTCCTCGGTGAACGCGGAGCGTTCGAGCACGGTCGCGTCGAAGCCGGCGCGGGCGAGTGCGATGGCGGTTGAAAGCCCGCCAATGCTGCCGCCGGCGATGAGGACAGGCTGGTGTTTGCCCATCAGGCGGGTGCGTCAGGCCGCCGGCGCGCCGGGCGGCGCCGTGGCGACGTAGACGCAGCCCTCAGGCTCGGTCTCCGTCGCCTTGAGGCCGTCGTCGAACTCGTAGAGCGTCGAGCAATAGGGACAGATGATCTGCTGGTCGTCGCCCATATCCAGATAGACATGCGGATGGTCCTGCGGCGGCGCGGCCCCCATGCACTGGAATTCCTTGACGCCGATCTTGATCCGGTCGACGCCTATGTCATTCACGTAATGGGGCACGAGCGTTTGAGCCATGACAATCCGTTCGCGGGTCTGTTTATGGGACGGAGCGGCCAGCATAGTGACCCTTGCGGCAAAGCGGTAGATCAAGAATGCAGAGCTTCGATTCAGACGGCGTGCGGATCGCCTATATGGACGAGGGGGAGGGGGAGCCCATCCTGCTCATCCACGGCTTCGCTTCCAATTCGCAAGCGAATTGGATCGACCCGCGATGGGTGCGCACGCTCACCAAGGCCGGCCGCCGCGTCATTGCCTATGACAACCGGGGGCACGGTCAGAGCGAGAAGCTCTATGAGCCTGACCGCTATGGGGCGCCACAAATGGCGGAAGACGCGCGTCGGCTGCTCGACTATCTCGGAATCGAACGCATCGACGTGCTCGGCTATTCCATGGGCGCGCGGATCGCCGCCTTCTTGGTGTTCGCCCATCCTGAGCGCGTGCGGAGCGTAATTTTTGGTGGGCTTGGCATCCATATGGTGCGGGGCATGGTGGGGGCCGGCCCGCTGGCTGCGGCGCTCGAAGCGCCGCGGCTCGAGGACGTCACCAACGATACGGCCCGGAGCTTCCGGGTGTTCGCCGAGCAGACCAAGAGCGATCTGAAGGCGCTCGCGGCTTGCATGCGGGGTCCTCGCGAGAAGGTGCCCGCGGAGAGGCTCGGCGAGATCGCGCTGCCGGTGCTGGTGGCCGTGGGTAGCAAGGATGTGATTGGGGGGTCCGGCGCGGCGCTTGCGGAACTTATCCCCAATGCCCAATTTCTAGAGATCACGGGACGCGATCACATGAGAGCCGTCGGCGATTCAAAGTTCAAGCAAGGCGTGCTCGACTTTTTAACCTCGCGTCCTTAGTCGTTGATATTTATGAATGCTCTCTCGTGGTAGACGAAGGGGGATGATCCTGCTACGGGGGCTCAAGTGAGGTACAGCCATGCATAAGTCTGCAATGGCGGCAGAGCCGCAGATCAAGAGCTACGATCCCGTCTGGAGTCGGGTCCGGCGCGAAGCCGAGGAGGTCAGCGCGGCGGAGCCCGCGCTTGGCGGTTTCATCTATGCGTCGGTGCTGAGCCATTCGCGTCTCGAGGACGCGGTGTGCCATCGCTTGGCGCGTCGGCTTCAGCACGCCGCGCTCGATCCTGGCTTGATCCACAAGACTTTTCACGAAGTGCTCGAGGCCGATCCTTCGCTCGGCGAGGCATTTCGCGCCGATCTCATGGCCTGGGCGCAGCGCGATCCCGCCTGCGACCGGCTGATCGAGCCGATGCTCTATTACAAGGGCTTTCATGCGCTTCAGACCTATCGCATCGGTCACCGGCTGTGGAACGCGGGCCGCAAGGACTTCGCGCTCTATCTCCAGAGCCTGGTGTCGCGCTTCCTGCAGGTCGACATTCACCCGGCGGCGCGGATCGGCCGTGGCATCATGATCGACCACGCCACGGGCATCGTTATCGGCGAGACGGCTGTCGTGGGCGACAATTGCTCACTGCTGCATGGCGTCACGCTCGGCGGTTCCGGCAATGAGCAGGGCGATCGTCACCCGAAGATCGGGTGCGGGGTCATGATCGGCGCCGGCGCGAAGATTCTCGGCAACATCTCGATCGGCGATTGCGCCAGAATCGCGGCCGGAAGCGTGGTGCTGAAGGACGTCGCGACGCAGCGGACGGTGGCGGGTGTGCCGGCGCGCGATATTGGCGCCAATACCTGCGCGGAGCCGGCGCTTTCCATGGATCAGTTCTTCTCAGGCGACGAAGCAAGCCGCCGTTAGGGCTGGCAGCAGCTCAAGGGGGTAAGTGCGTGACACGCGACGAGATTGTGAAGCTCGAGAACTATCTGCAGAAGACCTTCCAACTGGCCTCGATCCAGGTCCGGCAGCGGCCGCAGAAGGACGATTCCGCCGAGGTCTATATCGGCGAGGAATTCATCGGCGTGATGTTCCGCGACGATGATGACGAGGACGAGACGGCCTACCAGTTCCAGATGGCCATTCTCGACTTCGACCTCGAATAAGGCCCCGCGTTCCGGGCCGGCACGGGCGTTAACCAGTCCTTAAGAATGAGGCTGACCGCCCCGCGCGCCTCGCTAAAGTGCTCCTTGCGAAAAGCACGGCGAGGGGCGCCATGGAATCCGTTATCGTTTATGCGTACGTGACAGCCATCGGCTTTGTCATGGCCGGCGTGCTGTCGAGTTTCGTCCAGCTTGTCTCCGGCCAGCCGATGCGGTTCGGGGTGGAGCCAGACTCCTTCCTGGCATCGCTCGGCGGCGTTTTTTTGAGGATCTTTGCGGGGCCCGCGATTTTGATGCGGAACGCTTGGCGGGGGATGTGGATCGAGGCGCGGCCGAAGTTCTGGTTCGGGCTCTCGATGGCCATCGCGGCCATGTGGAGCCTGTTCATCGGCGCGTTGGTTATCGATCTCGTTCTGATACTGTAAGGCCTAAGAAGGCCCGACCCCCTGAAAAAAAGGGAGCCGGTCTCTTTCGAGACCGGCTCTAGTAAAAGGTCCGGTTGGGTCGGGGATGGGTGGGGGATGTCACCGGACCTTCAAACACGGCCCCCGGGAAAGGGGGGGTCGAAACTCTCCTCTTAGCGGTTCGAAGCGGACACCTGAGGCTGCGGCTCCAGGCTCGGCGGCAGCAGCGAGGTCCAAACCAGCGGATTGCGGGCCGACTGCTGCTTGACGAAGGTGTAGGGCGTGTCGGCCCAGGCCACGACGTCGGTCTGCTTGTTGTCGAGAACGTAGTCGCCCCGGTCGGTGCGCACCGTCAGGACGGCATGGCCCTCGTTGTTCTCGTCGCGCACGACGGTGATCAGAAGCGTGCTTTCCGGCCAGCCGCGCTCGATCAGGATCCGGCGCTTTAGCAGGACGTAGTCCTCGCAGTCGCCTTCCTTCACGGGATAGGTCCACACCTCGACCTTGCCATAGAGATCGAGATCGGTGACCGGCGCGACAGCGTCGTTGACGCTCGTATTCACGCCCTTGAGGTCGTCGAATTTAGCGGCGGTCAGCTGAACGCGGTCGGCAAAGCGGCCGGACGGCCGGCACTCCGCCGCACGCTCGCGGCAGAAGTTCACGTAGCCGATGGGCGGCAAGGTATCGCCGAAGGACTGCATGAATGCCACCTTCTGCGGGCCAAGCTGAGGCTTGAGCGTAATCGGATGATTATTGGTGGCGTCTGCGGGCAGCGACGAGATAAACATCAAAAACGCCACCCCAAGAACGAACTGTTTCATTGTACCCCCCTGTTGTTGAGGAGCACTATCTCAGAGAGAATTTGAGATCCCGATAAAAGAAGCCCGCGTTTTGAAGTAGTATTGGTAGTTGTTTTTTAGTGAGACCTACTCAAAGCTGAATGTTCTTGGTTTCTATAAAATTTTAGATAGTTTGGAACAAAGCGTGTTCAGCCGCCGTTTTGCGCGGTTTTTCGCACACCTCGCGGGGGCGAGGGCGCTCCGTTCGAAAGACTTGGGAAAGGTTAGTCTAGTGTTAGTCTAGGCCGTGGACTCATAAACGCGCAACCATAGGCGGATGCATGCGAGCTTGACGAAGGCAAGATAGTTGGCGGCGAGCTTATCGTATCGGGTCGCGACCCGCCGGCACTGTTTGATCTTGTTGAAGAACCGCTCGACCAGGTTGCGGTCGCGGTAGAGATAGGGGCTAAAGCAGATCGGGTCCTTGCGATTTCGCTTAGGCGGGATGTTTGCCCACGCACCCCGTTCGGTGACAAATGCCCTGATCCAGTCCGCATCGTAGCCGCGATCTGCCAGCAACCGCCCGCGCCGAGGCATCTGTCGCAGCAAGACCGAGCAAAGTTGGTTGTCGTGCACCTGACCGCCAGTGAGGCCGAGCTGCACCGGCAAACCATTGGCATCCACAACGACATGGATCTTGCTGGTCAACCCGCCACGAGAGCGACCAATATGCTGGCCGCTGTTATTGGCGATGCAGGCACCATGTTGGTGCACGCGGATGATAGACGTATCGATCATTTGCACCGCCGCGTCATGAGCGGCAGCCAACGCGTCCATGATCTGGTCCCAGACGCCAGCCCGCCGCCAGCGAACGAAGCGGTTGTAGCAAGTCGTAGGGGGACCGTAGCTGTCTGGCAGATCGCGCCATGGTGCACCTGAGCGCAACACCCAAAAGATGCCGTTGAGAACGCGCCGGTCATCCACCCGGGGAATGCCACGCGGCTTGTTTGGGAGCATCGGCCTAATGACGCTCCATTCGTAGTCACTGAGTTCATAGCGCATGATTCGCAGCTCCCTTTTTGGGAGCTTGAATCACGGCTGAGACGCGACCGGCAACATCTGCCTGGATGTCCGCTTTTGGGGCTAAAGCCGACTAAAAATATTGCTGGTCAAAGAGTCTGCTTCTGACCCAAAGCGGAAGACGAGAAGGCTAGGAGCGACGGCTGTCCTCTATCTGAAGCGTCACGACGCGCGCTAGCAATGTCGCCGGATAGAATATCCCAATCATGGCCTCTACTTGAGTTAGACTGCGCGTGAATGGATGTAACGCGGTTATGTCGCCTGATCCCATACCCGTCAGCGCCCCAAAGCTGAAGTAGATCATTGTGTCCCACAGGTTCCGACTGTCTTTCACAACAAAGCCCGAGAACGCCGTGTCGGAAGCGAGGCCGATCATCGCAAAAAGCGCCGCGAAGGCCAGTCCCATTGCGAAATACAGCATAATCGCACCCATCACTCGGTGATAGGTAATCTGCCCTGGGCCGAACACTGCACGCCCGACTTCCGAGATGAGCGCCAGACTAAGAAGCAGCCACGCTGTGGCATCGAGATAGATATCCAGGTTGGATGGGTGCTGAAGGCGAAGGATCGCGGCGATGGCAGCAAGAACGAAAGCTAGCAGTAATGTCCCGATGGCGACTGGCCTTCCAGAGAGAACCAGCACCGCGCCTGTGAGTAGAGCGAGAAGCCCAAATACCAGTTCTTTGACGCCGGGAATGTGGTCCGCACGAAGTGGCGCGAGGACAAACAGAAGCAATGCAAAAACTATCGTAAGCACCGTAAGTAGCGGGTCTTGCCAACGCTCCCGTAGATCCCTCAGCCTCTGAGCCATTCTGCTATGCTCCCATTCCAGTTACGCTAGTCCGGGTCTAAGAACCCCCGTCCGTTGAGGCCGGGGCTGGAGTTTAAGCGAACAAAGGTGGGGCAACCCTGCAGCCGCTAGGCGGCTTCAAATCACGGTCAATAGTCCAACCGATTTTTCCGCTTATGGCACGTAACAGGGCTACCGCCCAAGGCCTCGGAACGTCGCGCAATTGTATGCTTGCCTCGGTTACGGCTGCACACCTCTAATTGGCGTTCTGCTGCTTCAGCTTTTCCATGACCTGGTCAACCGAGAAACTGCCTGGCTCTTGCCGCGGAGGGAACTCCTGGAAGCTGGTCAGGTACTTGCCCACGATGGTCTGCGCCGGAAGGAGGACGAACAAGTGCTCGACGAACCATGTGTCATATGCGCCGGCTTCATGCTCCGCACGCTCGAATGGATCTGAGCGCAGGTTGAAAATCTTCGGGGCTCGCAGCGGGACCAAAGGCTTCATCCAGACCTCCAACCCATGAGCCTCTTGCTCCAGGAAGACCACTTTGTATTGGTCGAAGCGGAGGCCTGCGAGGTCGCCGTCATCGGTCCAATAGAAGAACTCGCGGCGCTTGTCAGACCCCTTGCCGGCGAGAAGTTCGCTCTGGTCGTAGCCGTCGAGGTGCACCTTGAAACTCTTGTCGCCCGCCTCATAACCCTTGAGGAGTTGCTCCTTGACGTCGGGATTGCCGGCGGCCGCCACGAGTGTCGGAACCCAGTCCTCTGCCGAGAAGACATCGTTGATCTCAGAGCGCGGCGTCACTGTACCCGGCCAGCGCATAAGCGCGGGCACGCGGTAACCGCCTTCCCAGTTGGTGTTCTTCTCACCACGAAATGGCGTGGTGCCGCCATCTGGCCAGCTGAAGGTCTCGGCGCCATTGTCGGTCGTGTAGATCACGATCGTGTTGTCGGCGATGCCGAGATCGTCAAGCTTTTGCAGGAGCTCGCCCACGTGGCCGTCATGCTCCACCATTCCATCGGGGTATATACCTAGACCCGTCTTCCCCTGAGCCTCGGGCTTGAGGCGCGTCCAGATATGCATGCGGCTGGAATTGAACCAGGCAAGGAATGGCTTCTTTGCCTCGGCAGCGCGGTCGATGAAGTCGAGTGTTGCTGTCAGGAACTCCTGGTCCACCGTCTCCATGCGCTTCTTGTCTAGCGGACCGGTATCCTCGCAGTTCTGCTTGCCCACTTTACCGAAGCGGGGATCTTCTTCCGGGTTGTCGATGGTCGTGGCCTTGCATCTGAGCACGCCACGCGGGCCGTATTTCAGTTTGAACTCGGTGTTCTTTGGATAGTCGGGATGCTCCGGCTCATCTTCGGCATTGAGGTGGTAGAGGTTGCCGAAGAACTCGTCGAAGCCGTGCACGGTCGGTAGGAACTCGTTGCGGTCGCCCAAGTGGTTCTTGCCGAATTGTCCGGTCGTGTAGCCGAGTGGCTTGAGGAGGTCCGCGAGAGTTGGGTCCTTGTCCGATAGTCCTTCCTTCGCGCCGGGCAGCCCGACTTTTAGAAGACCGGTCCGCATCGGGCTCTGGCCCGTGATAAACGCCGCGCGCCCCGCAGTGCATGACTGCTGGCCGTAATAGTCGGTGAAAATCGCACCTTCTTCAGCGATGCGATCGATGTTGGGCGTGCGGTAGCCCATCATGCCGCGGTTATACCCGCTGATGTTCCAGTAGCCGATGTCATCGGCCATGATGACGAGGATATTTGGCTTTTGCTGCTGCGCGGACGCTGGCGCGATCGCCACCGTTCCAACAGTGAGCGATGCGAGTAGACCAAGCCAGATGTTTCTGTTCATGCCCAGAGTTCCCCGAAGTTGTATTGGACGATTGGAGCCCTTGTCGTAGCCGTGCGCACGCGCTTTCACAATTGGCTTGGTCGGCCCGCGGGCGGCCCTGACCAGCCGCCCGCTGAGTTGCAGTCCTACTGAGTTCTATTGGCCCGCGTGACTGGACGTGTTCATATTTTTCACCTGCTTAATGACATCCTCGAGGTTGTAGCTGGAGGGGTCTTGCATCGGCGGGAAGTCCCGATAGGACTCAAGCTCCCTAAGCCACAATGCCTGTCCGATGGGCAGCAGGTTCCAGTCATAGGCATAGGCGGTGATCGGTCCGGCGAGCGCGCCACCGACACCCTGGAGCGTCTTGAGCTGCTGTCCGGTGGACGTCTCGAACGGATCGCGCCTGATGTTGACGATCTGGGTCCAATGGTACGGCACGACGCCCGTGATGAAGCCCGATGGATCGTCCGACACCATCGCGAAGTACATCTTCCAGTTCTTGAAGCGCACCGCCGACGGGTCCTTGCCGGAGTAGTACATGAACGTGTCGCGGGCAGCCGTGGGGGACTTGCCCAGCAGGTAGTCGCGCTGGTTAACCCCGTCGAGCGTGGTCTTGACAATGCCGGGGTACTCTCCCTTCTCGATCTGGGCCTTGAGGTCGTTGCCTTTGGGACCACCGGCGATGTCGACCAGGGTCGGCATCCAGTCCAGCGACGCGAAGATGTCGTTGAACACGGTGCCGGGCTTGATGTGGCCGGGCCAGCGCACGACCGCAGGCGCGCGCATGCCGCCCTCCCAGGTGCTCAGTTTGCCGCCCTTGAACGGGGTGGTTCCGCCGTCGGGGAAGGTGATCGTCTCTGCGCCATTGTCGGTGGTGAAGACGACGATGGTGTTGTCGAGTTCACCCATGTCCTCGAGCTTCTTCAGCACGTAGCCGATGTTGTCGTCCATCTGCTTCATGCCAACCTCGTTGGCGCCCCAGTCCTTGCCGCCCTTGGTCCCGAGCATGTCGGCGTATTTGTCCGACAGCACTGTGGTGATGTGCATGCGCGCCGGATTGTACCAGACGAAGAACGGCTTGTTGGTCTTCTCGGGGTCGTTGCGGTCGAGGAAGTCGATAACCTTGGCCGAGATCTCCTCGTCGACGGTCTTCGAGCGCTCCAGCGTCAGCGGCCCTTCGTCGGTGCATGTCTGGTTGGCTGACGTGCCGTCGGACGACTTGCAGGAAATCATCGGTCGTGGAGGGGTCAGGCAGATAGTCGTCTTGGGGTCCACCGCCCCCGGAACCTCCGCAAGGCCGGGGATCGGCGTATTCTTGCAGGGCGGCGCCACGGCCTGGTCCGTCGGCGAGGAATTGATGTCGGGGAAGCTCACCCCTTGCATCGCGTCAAGATGATAGAGGTAGCCGAAGAATTCTTGAAACCCGTGCGCGGTAGGCAGGGCATCGGTATGGTCGCCGAGATGGTTCTTGCCGAACTCGCCCGTTGAGTATCCCAGATCCCGCAGGAAGACCGCAAGCGACGGAGTTCCAGGCTGTAGGTAGCTGGGACTACCCGGCAGCTGCGGCATGATCATGCCGGTCCGAAGCGGCTGCATACCGGTGAAGAACGCGTTGCGACCGGCCGTGCAGCTCTGCTCGGCATAGTAGTCGGTGAACATCGCGCCTTCTTGGCCGATGCGGTCGATATTGGGCGTCTCACCGACCATCAGGCCACGGTGATAGATGCTTGGCTGCATCCAGCCGATGTCATCACCCATGATGAAGAGGATATTGGGCTTCTTATCCTGTGCCGCTGCCGGCGCGACTGCCGCGATGGCGGCACCCAACAGCGCAAGTGTCCCGAGACACAACTGCCGCGTGATCTTCATAGACGTCATCCCCTCTCTTTGTAGAAATTTTGGAGCACTGGCACCTAGGTAGAAATTTTGGAGCGCTTCCTAGCACACTTCGACATTTCTAATTTCGCAATTTTGGGTATTTGTGGGGTGCCGCTAGAATATAGTGGCGCAATCAGGAGATGCGGCATTGGATCACGATGAAGTCCTTGCCTTGCTCGGCCAGGAGGGTTGGCTGAGTGAGGCGTCCGCCGAATTCCGCGAGGCCATTCTATCGCGGTGCAGCATCGAGTACGTTGAGGCCGGCAACCTTATCCAGACTGGCGGCGAAGAAGACGGCGAACTGATCGGGCTTGCTCAGGGTATCGTCGAATTTAGGACGGTCCTCGGGCGCGCCGACACACCGCTCATGCATCTCGTTTATCCCGTCTTCTGGTTCGGCTACATTCCCATCCTCTCCGGCCGGCCAAGGCCGGTCGCAGCGACCGCGAGGACGGACGTCCAGCTGGTGCGTGTCCCCCATGCCGAGGCGAGGGCGTTGCTCGACCGACGACCGGACTTGTGGCGCCACCTCATGCCGCTGGCAATCAACTATGGCGATGTGGCGTCGAGTGTTGCCGCCGATCTGCTGATCCGGAATAGCGAGCGCCGCTGCGCAGCGGTTCTTTTGAGACTAAGCGGGCACTACTTCACCAATCGCCAAAACCGGCACGGAGCCGAAATCGGAATCACCCAGGAGGAACTTGCTGGCGCCGCCAATCTCTCGCACAGCTCTGTCCACGGCATCTTGAAGCGACTGGCCGATCGAGGGCTGGTAGAGCTCCGTTACCGAGGCTTGCAGATCCGAGATCCGGGTGCGCTCCGAGCCTTCGCCGACCAAGAATGACGCCCGGCGAAATTCCGACATCGACTGAGAACAGAAAATACCGGCGGCCCATCAAGCCGCCCACTTGACCATTGACTTTTGATCGAAACGCCCAATCGCTTGCCGCCTGATCGTGCATCTGACTTCCGCTTTTGGCACTTAGCGGACTCTTTGAGGGGGCTCGCCCCACGTCCGCTATCGGGGTGAAGCAGACATTTTTCCCCATCGGTTCAACCGATGCCCATTTATGAGTACACGGCCTAGCCGAAGGTCCGAGCGAGGCTGTCGGGGGTCTTGAATTTCGGCGAACTGAATTCCGACGCCTTGGTCGTGGTGGCGCACGACGCTGCCGCGCAAACGGCCGAGAACGACGACAGACTTCAACGGCGGCTTGACCCGCGTGGCGACGGAAGCCCCGCTCAGGGAGACGTCAATCACGCGGCAGTCGTGAACGTCGCCATTTGGCAGGATCAGCTTCTGCGTGGCGATGCGCGGCTCAAAGCGCTCATGATTGGCGATTCGCTCGCGCTTCTGAATTGAGAACATTGCGCACCAACGAGGCGATCGCGTCACGGTCCTGAAACGACCAGAGGCTGAGGAAGTCGACGCCACGAAGTTCGTGGCCGAATTGCTGACAGATCCGCGTACCCGCCAGGCGGAAGCGGAACCCGAGCAAGCCTATGCATTCGGCAATGAAGGTCTCGCGCAAGATATCGGCAATCTTCGCCGGTTCGATCTCGAAACGGCGCGGCGCAACTCGTCCGTTGCGCATACCGTCCCAATACGCAAGAAGCTGCCTACTCGTTGGCTGCTGCATGTCCCACCCGACGCAAAACGCTACACCTTACTACGAGCCCGCATATCCTTGGGCCAAACCAGGGAAAATCCCGTCTTGGCACGGTTATCCGGGCATGCTCATAGTTTGGCAAGCAGGGAGCGTGCCAGCGTCTTGGAGAACGGGGTCGCGCTGCGGCTTGGCGGTCATTAAGGTTGCCGCGCCCCACAGACACTGTCCGTTCCGGTAAATTTTCCAATGGCCACAGACGAACCGATGCTGAACGTCCCGCGCGCCGTCGTGGTGGCCGCGGGCGTGATGATCGCGATTCAGGTGGTCCGGAGCCTGCTCCCGGACGAGATCGACATCACGGTTCTCTTGTCTTTGGCCTTCATTCCGGCCCGCTACAGCGGGGCGGCGGCCGAACTCCCCGGAGGCTATCTCACCGCCGTCAGCTCATTCGTGACGTATATGGTGGTGCATGGCAGCTGGATGCATCTCTTGGTAAACGTGCTGTGGATGCTGGCGTTCGGAACGGCCGTGGCGCGGCGAATCGGGACCCGCGGCTTCTACGAATTCTCGATTCTGTGCGGTATCGCGGGCGCGCTGACCCATCTTGTCTTTCATTGGGGCGAAATGGGACCCATGGTGGGGGCCTCGGCTGCCATTTCAGGACAGATGGCGGGGACGCTCCGTTTCCTCTTTTTCGCCCGTCGCGCGCCCGGAGAGCGGACTCCGGACTTTGTCAACGCGCCGCTGGCCAGCCTCAGCGAAACCCTACGCGACCACCGCATCATGGGCTTTCTCGTGTTCTGGGTGGTGATCAACGCCTATTTCGGGCTGACCGCGGTCTCGTTCGGCGGGGCAGAGGGCGCGATTGCCTGGGAAGCGCATATCGGTGGCTTCCTTTGCGGGCTTTTGATTTTTGGCTTCTTCGACAAAGCGAGTCCCGTCGCCGACATTTCGCAAGTGCAGTAAGCGACGGAATTTGCGATTGATTCCGCACTCTCTTGCACGGTGTTTCACTCCAGGACATGATGACGCAGCAAACGGGGCCAAAGTCCCCGGGCTGGAGGAAACGCAAATGAACGTCGCAGCAATCCTTAAACTGAAGGGCAGGGAGGTCATTACGGCGACTCCCGATACGTCCTTGCTTGAGATTGCCCGGCTTCTCGGAACGCACAAGATCGGTTGCATCGTTATCGCCGAGGCCGACGGCAAGGTTGCCGGCATCGTTTCGGAGCGGGATATCGTCCGCGAGATCGCGCGGGCGGGCGCCGAGGTGCTGGACGAGCCGGTCGATGCCTTCATGACCAAGTCGGTCATCAGTTGCCGGGAGTCGGATACGATGGACCGGCTGATGGGCGAGATGACCGCGCACCGGTTCCGCCACATGCCCGTGGTTGATCGCGGGCGCCTGATCGGGCTCGTGTCGATTGGCGACGTGGTGCGGATGCGGATTGCCGAGGCCGAACTGGAAGCCGCGGCCATGCGCGAGTATATCGCGACCGGCTGACGCCCCCATCGCTCTTGCGTGGCGTTCGCCTAGGCGGCGAGCGCCCGCACGGCCATTCTGATCTCGTCGAGCTGGGCTTCAGCGGCTTTGGCGCCGGCGTTGATCGCCTCTTCGGCACGGTGGAAGTCGAACAAGCCGATCCGGCCGGTCTTCGGGCCGATCGTGATGTCGGGCGGGTCGCCGGCAAGCCGCGACCGGGCGATGCGGTCTTGGGTGATATTGATCGCATCCATCATCACCGCCGACATGCCCGGTGCGCCGTTGCTCCGCCCGAAGATCTGCCGGTGCAGGAGATGCACGGCGGCGCGGCCATTGCCTTCGAGAAGAGCGGCGTCGTCGGCGCCGGAGGGCTCGGCGAAGGCTTCCTGATCGTGGATCACGCCGCCTTTGCCGAACAGATCGCAGTTCAGATTGACGGCGATGACGATGCGGGCGCCATAGGCGCGGCACACCGAAACCGGAATTGGATTGACCAGCGCACCGTCGATCAGCCAGCGGCCGTTGATCTGCACGGGGCGAAAGATGCCGGGAAGCGCGAAAGAGGCTTTCAAGGCGGTCACTAGGTCGCCCTTGTTCAGCCAGACCTCATGCCCCGTGCCGAGCTCCGTGGCGACCGCCACGAAACGGCGCTCAAGCCCTTCGATGGAGACATTCTTGAGGTGCTTCTCGAGACGGCCGCTCAGACGTTGCCCGCTGATCAGGCCGGAGCCGGCGAAGTTGAAATCGAGAAAGCCGAAGATCCGCCGCCGCGTGAGCGTCGTGGCGAAATCCTCGAGGGCGGCCAACCTGTCGGTGACGTAGCAAGCGCCGGCGACGGCGCCGATCGAAGTGCCGGCGACAATGTCGGGCTCGAGGCCCGCCGCAACCAGCGTGCGCAGCACGCCGATATGCGCCCAGCCGCGTGCGGCACCTCCACCAAGAGCCAAACCGATCGTCGGTCTTGCCATACTTAATGCCTCATACAGGACATATGGCCCTGTACCGTAAAACCGCAAGCGGCCGTACTCGGAAGCTCCAACGACGGCCGGATGCGAGTCTTTGTCCTTTTAGATCAGTACTATGAACTCTTTAAGGTTCCCTTTGCGGCGGCGTTGTGGCCGTAGACCGCCTCCGGGTCGAACTTGCGCTCGGCGCCGACGGGGAGGAGCTTTTGACCTGCCTTCTCGCCGAAGGGAACGCTGCGATAGAAACACGACACGCGGCCGGTGTGGCAGCAGGCGCCCGAGCCTGACATTTCCACAGTGAGCCACAGCACGTCCTGATCGCAGTCGGTGCGCATCTCGACGATGCGCTGCACATTGCCGCTGGTCTCGCCTTTGCGCCATAGCGCCTTGCGCGACCGCGACCAATAATGCGCCTCGCCCGTCTCCATGGATCGCGCCAGTGCGAGCGCGTTCATGTAGGCGAACATCAGCACCTCGCCGGTCTCGGCGGAGGTGACGATGACGGGCAGGAGGCCGTGCGCGTCGAATTCCGGGGCGAACACGTCGCCTTCCTCGCGCGCGGTCTTGTCGTCGATCTTGGGAAAGTCGTCGGCTGTGGTCACCGCGATTTGTCCTTCGCGGCCGAAGCGGTGTTTACGAACGGCCGCGCTCGGTCGCCAACTGCATGAAGCGCGCCTGCTGCGCCGGGTCCTCTTTGAAGATGCCGGTGAACTGCGTGGTGATAGTGGCCACGTCGGGCTTCCTGACACCGCGGATCGACATGCACTGATGGACCGCCTCGATCATCACCGCCACGCCCTTGGGCTTCAGCACCCGATCGATGGTTTCGGCGATCTGGGCGGTCATGGTCTCCTGCGTCTGCAGACGGCGTGCGAACACTTCGACCACGCGGGCGAGCTTGGAGAGGCCGACCACGCGGTCCGTCGGGAAATAGGCGATATGCGCCTTCCCGATGAAGGGGATCATATGGTGCTCGCAATGGGAGTGGAGCTCGATGTCGCGCAGCATGACGATGTCGTCATAGCCCGCCACCTCGTCGAAAGTCCGGGACAGGACCTCGAAAGGGTCTTCGTCATACCCGGCGAAGAACTCGTCATAGGCGGATGTCACGCGGCGTGGCGTGTCACGCAGGCCTTCCCGCTGAGGATCGTCGCCCGCATAGGCGATGAGCGTGCGGACGGCCTCCTCGGCCTTCTCGCGTGAAGGGCGGGTGATCTGCGGGCCACGGCCAATTTCAATGCCCGCATAGAGCTGCGTGCCCCGATCCTTCGTTGTGGCGTCCATGACGTGAAGCTTTCCTTATCTGCTAACGCGTTTAGCGCCGATTATGAGGTGCCACATAGGTGCGACGTGGGGCGCGTGGCCGACCGGCCCTCCGGTGCATATATAATGCGTGAATTCCGCCTGCAAGGCGAGCCCGGTCCCCTTAGGATGGAGAGATGACCCTGCCGGACGATATTTATAGTCAGCAACTGCTTGAATTGGCTGCAGCCATGCCCCGCACGGAACGGTTGCAGACGCCTCAGGCCACCGCCAAGGCCCATTCCAAGTTGTGCGGGAGCCGCGTGGAAATCGACCTCGTGGTGGATGGGGACGTGGTGACCGATTATGGCCAAACGGTCCGGGCTTGCCTCTTGGGCCAGACCGCGGCCTCGATCATGGGCCGCGAGATTATAGGCTCAACGGCGGCGGAGCTCCGTGAGATCGGCGCGGCGATGCGGAAAATGCTGAAGGAAGACGGACCGGCGCCGGCCGGCAAATGGGCCGATCTCGCGCTGCTCGAGCCGGTGCGCGACTACAAGGCGCGCCACCCCTCGACCTTGCTGGTGTTCGACGCTGTGGAGGATGCTCTTCGTCAGATCGAGGCCAAGCGCAACGCTACGTCCGCCGAGGCCGACGCAACGGCGGGCGACGTTTAGCGTGCCCGGGGATCGCGGCATCGCGCACGACGTCGCCAAGGCGGTGATGCTCGCGCCGATCCTGGCCTACCGCTACACGCTCTCGGCGCTGGTCGGCGCCCATTGCCGGCATCTGCCGACCTGCTCCGACTACGCGCGCGAGGCCATCGAGACGAACGGCGCGTGGAAGGGGGGCTGGCTCACGTTGGCGCGGCTCTGCCGCTGCCACCCTTGGGGCAGCCACGGACTCGATCCGGTGCCTGACCTCCAACAGGTCCGCCACCCCTTTGCACCTTGGCGCTACGGGCGCTGGCGCCTAAGTACGGGTGACGCGGCCGCCGATTCCCGATAAAAGCGGCGGCGTTCAAGACAATCCATCTTACCTGCGCTGGTACGCAGGAGTGAGAGGTGCGACACATGATTTCCCTCAAGTTTCCCGATGGTTCCGCGCGCTACTTCGAATCTGGAGTCACGGGGCGCCAGGTTGCCGAATCCATCGCCAAATCGCTCGCCAAGAAGGCCGTGGCCATGGCGCTCGACGGCCAGGTGCGCGATCTGTACGAGCCGATCAAGAGCGATGCCGAGATCCGTATCATCACGCGCGACGACCCGGACGCTCTGGCGCTGATCCGCCATGATGCTGCGCACGTGATGGCCGAGGCCGTGCAGGAGCTCTATCCCGGCACGCAAGTCACCATCGGTCCCGTGATCGAGAACGGGTTTTATTACGACTTCGCCCGCGAAGAGCCGTTCACGCCCGACGATCTGCCGAAGATCGAAGCGAAGATGCACGAGATCATCAAGCGCGACTCGCAGTTCTCCTATGAAGTCGTGGAGCGCGATGCCGCGAAGAAGCTCTTCCGCGACATGGGCGAGGATTACAAGATCGAGCTGATCGACGCGATCCCGGAAAGCGAGGATCTCAAGATCTACTCGCAGCGGGAGTGGTTCGATCTGTGCCGCGGCCCGCATATGACGTCCACGGGCAAGGTCGGCAAGGGCTTCAAGCTGCTCAAGATCGCGGGCGCTTATTGGCGCGGCGACAGCAATAACCCCATGCTCCAGCGCATCTACGGCACGGCCTGGGCAAGTGAGGACGACCTCAAGGCCTATCTCCATCAGCTCGAGGAAGCCGAGAAGCGGGATCATCGCCGCTTGGGCCGCGAGATGGACCTGTTCCACTTCCAGGAGGAGGCGCCGGGCGCCGTGTTTTGGCACGCAAAGGGCTGGGCGCTGTTCCAGGCGCTGATCGGTTACATGCGCCGGCGCCAGAACGACTGGGGCTATGTGGAGGTGAACTCGCCCGACATGATGGAGCGCACGCTGTGGGAGCAGTCGGGCCATTGGGAAAAGTTCGCCGAGAACATGTATATCGCCGAGACGCCCGATGACCGTGTGTTCTGCTGTAAGCCGATGAACTGTCCCGGCCATGTGCAGATCTTCAAGCATGGTCTCAAGAGCTATCGCGATCTCCCGTTGCGGATTGCCGAATTCGGCAAAGTGCATCGCTATGAGCCGTCGGGTGCGTTGCACGGGCTGCTCCGCGTGCGGCACTTCACGCAAGACGACGCGCATATTTTCTGCACCGAGGATCAGATCACCGCGGAGTGCGTGAAGCTCAACGAGCAGATGCTCTCCATCTATCGCGACTTCGGCTTTGAGGACGTGCGCATCAAGTTCTCGGACCGGCCCGCCAAGCGTGTCGGCGCCGATGAGGTGTGGGACAAGGCAGAGGTTGCGCTGAAGCGCGCGGTCGAGGCGGCGGGGCTCTCTTACGAGCTCAATCCGGGCGAGGGCGCGTTCTACGGGCCGAAGCTCGAATATGTCCTGCGCGATGCCATCGGCCGCGACTGGCAGTGCGGCACGATCCAGGTCGACCTCAACATGCCTGAGCGGCTCGGCGCTTTCTATATCGGGCCCGATGGCGAGAAGGCGGCGCCGGTGATGATCCACCGCGCCATGTTCGGCTCGCTGGAGCGCTTTACGGGCATTCTCATCGAGCACCATGCCGGGCATTTGCCGCTTTGGCTGGCGCCGACGCAGGCCGTGGTCGCCACCATCGTCTCAGACGCGGACGAATACGCCGAGACGGTGCTGGCGCGGCTGAAAGAGGCGGGCTTGCGTGCCGAGGCGGATCTTCGCAACGAGAAGATCAACTACAAGGTCCGCGAGCATTCGATGGCCAAGGTGCCGGTGCTGCTCGTGGCCGGCACGCGCGAGGCGGAGGAGGGCACCGTGTCGGTGCGCCGGCTCGGCTCGCAGAAGCAAGAGGTCCTGAAACTCGACGAGGCGGTGAAGATGCTCGTCGACGAGGCGGTGCCGCCCGACATGCGCAAGTCCGGCACGAAAGCCGAGGCCGCGTAACTTAAGGCGTCGAGGGCCGGAACAGGGTGCCGGGATTGAGCAGCGGTGCGTTGGGATCGGCGGGCCGTGACGAGAATCCATCGAAGCCCATCGCGCCGCCGGCGCCTTCGCCGGCCAATGTGCCCGTTCCCGGCGTTGGCGCTTCCGGTGGATTAAGCAGCGCCTTCAAGGCTTCCGGCGAGGTGGGGCCGTCCTGGACAGCGACTTCGATCTGCTTGTCGCCGCCAGGCTCAATGGAGAACCGCCGTGTAAAACTCTGGCCGCCATGGTCGGCAACGACGGCGTAGCTCCCGGCCGCGAGGATGTGAGTGGGCAGTGCGCCGGCGTTCGATTTCACCGTGTCGCCCGCGGAGGTGAGGATGGTCCATTTCGTATTGGCCAGCGCCTCGCCGCCGAGCTTCTGGACCAGGCGGAAGGTGATCTTCGCGCCCGTATGCTTGATGGTCGCTTCGGTGACGCGGCCGGGCTCCACCGTGACGTCGACGCCGACACTGGCATTCGCATCGCCATAGAGACTCTCGATGTGATAGGCGCCGGCATTGAGCCTGATGACGGCACGTGGCTTGGCGTCGGCCAGAATGGTTTGGCGCTTGCCGAACTGATCTTCCTCGTCGGAAAGAATGTCGAAGCGGATACTTTCTTCGGGGCATTCTTCGCCGCTGGCAAGGATGGCCCGCAGCGCGAGACCGCCTGTGTTGAGCACGAATGTCTCGTCGAGCGATCTGCCGCTTTCGACTTTGATCTTCTTGGTGAGGTTGGAAAGCCCATAGGCGGCATTGACGAGATACTCGCCGGGGAGGAGAGCGGCCGTGGGATTGGACTCGCGATGGGTGCTGATCAGCTCGAACTGGCCGTCGGCGGTGGCCTTGGCATTGTAGACCCGCCAGATGAGGCCCGATTGCAGCTTGGCGCCGCCTTCGGTGACGAGCGCTTCGAAGCTTACGGGCACGGGCCGCTGCGGCTCCGGTTCAGCGGGCGGCGGAGAGACGGGGAGCGTGCGCTGGGCTGCGGTCGCACCGGCGGATTTCTTGATGGCGCTCTCTCCTTGGACCGGTGCCGGGGCGGCGATCGGAGCCTGCTCCGGTGCGGCAGCGCTGGCGACGGGCTCGCTTGGCGGTGTCGGATTTGCGATAGCGCCGAACACCATGTCCAGCCCGTCCTTGAAGGCGGTCTCGCTCGTTGCCGCGACAAACTTGCCGCCGGTCGCCGCGGCCACGCAGGCGAGCGGTTGAAGCTCCTCGGTTTTGCCGCTCAAACTCAGCACATGGATGCGCAACCCCTTAGTCTTCTGTTTGAGCGCATCGGCGGTGACGCAGAGATCGGCGTCGCAGGTATCGGCGCCACCGGCGATGAGTACGACGTCGAGTGGCTTGCCGTCGGCTGCAAGGGAGGCGGCGTCGCTGATCGCCGCGGCGATGGGCGCTTGCCCCTTTGGTTTGATGCCGCCCAAAAGTTTTGCATAGCTGCCGCCGTCGAGCGCGCCGGGCTTGGCCAGGATCTCGCTGTCGGCGCAGTTCGATTCTTTGCGGTGCCCGAAGGCCACCACACCCAATGAGAGTTGTTCGGCCTGGCCGGGAATCGCCTCGGTGAGCGCGCTAAGCACCACGTCGATCTTGGCCGTCTCGCCGATCTTGTCCCCCATGGGCTTCGACGCATCGAACACGAGGACGGCGGCAGGCCGATCGGGGTCTGGAGCGGGCGCAGGGGTATCCTCGGCCGCGGCGGTCCCCGCGCCAAGGAAGATAGCGGGCAAAAGCAAGAGCTTCAGCACCGCGAAGAATTTCCCCCGCATGGCGTTTCTCATCCGATTCAGTCGACCGCCCGACCGTTATACAAGCTTCTCCGGGCTTCGGGCGGCCATAACGCTTCGAAATTTGGCCGCGAATGAGGCCGATTTTTGGAGCCAGACGAGCTTTTGGCCGCAACAGACGAACATTGTTGGAATGGCCGTTTCACGATATGGAGCATGACCTTAGCCAAATATCATCAGGCCATGTCAAACCCAACTCTCGATCATCTTCTGAGCCGCCGCTCGGTCTCGGCGAACGCCCTTGCCGAGCCGGGCCCCGACGCGGCCGAACTCACCCAGATCCTCACGGCCGCCGCCCGGGTGCCGGACCATAAAAAGCTGGTGCCCTGGCGATTCGTCCTGTTTGAGGGCGCGGCGCGGGAGGCTTTCGGGCGTGTGCTGTCGGAGGTGTGCGGCGCGGAAGAGCCGAACGCGGGCGCCTTTCGCCTCGAAACGGAAGCCAAGCGCTTCTTGCGGGCCCCCGTCGTCATTGCCGTGATCTCCCGGATCACCAAGAACTACGCGGCGCCGGAATGGGAGCAGGTGCTCTCCGCCGGCGCGGCCTGTCAAAATCTGCTCGTGGCGGCGACGGCGCTCGGCTTCGGCGCCCAATGGATCACGGAGTGGTACGCCTATAGCGAGGGCGTGCGGCAGGCTTTGCATCTCGCCGAGGGCGAGCGCGTGGCCGGTTTCGTCTATATTGGGACGCCTAAGGAGAAGCCCGATGAGCGCAAGCGGCCCGAGCTGTCCGACATCGTCACCGCCTGGCAGGCTTGAAACGCGCACGGACCCCCGTAGGATCGCTGCCCATGTTCTATGATGCGGTTGCCAACACGCACGGCCTTCGCTGGGATCCGTTCAAGGCGCTGGTGAGCCCGCGGCCCATCGGTTGGATTTCGACGCTGGGCGCGAACGGTGTGGTCAACCTTGCGCCCTACAGCTTCTTCAACGCCGTCTCGACGGACCCGCATTATGTGATGTTCTCGTCCGGCGGCCGCAAAGACAGCCAACGCAACGCGGAAGAGACGGGCGAGTTCGTGTGCTCGCTCGCCACCTACGATCTCCGCGATGCCATGAACCGCACCTCACAGCACGTGGCGCCCGAGGTGGACGAGATGGCCCTCGCCGGACTGACGCCCGCACCCTCCAAGCTTGTGGCGCCGCCGCGCGTGGCGGAGTCGCCCGTCGCCTTCGAGTGCAAATATTGGCGCACGATCGAGCTTCCCGGTCCCGACGGCGGCCCCGGCACGCACGCCATCGTGCTCGGCCAGGTGGTCGGCGTGCATATCGACGACGCGGCCATTGTGGGCGACAAGGTCGACGTGACCAGGCTCAAGCCCATCGCGCGGCTCGGCTATGGCGATTATGCGGTGATCGACGAGGTGTTCGAGCTGTCGCGTCCCTAATAGTCGAACTGCTCGGCCAGGATGCGCTCGGCAAGCGTATGACCGGGATCGAACATCATGAAGATGTCGATGCCGCTCTCTTCCTTCACTTCCACCGCGACCACGTCGCGGAACTCCGTATGGTCGGCCACCGCGCTCACTGGCCGTTTGCTCGGCTCGCGCACCTCGATATTGACCCGCGCTTCGTTCGGCAGGAGGGCGCCGCGCCAGCGCCGTGGCCGGAAGGGGCTGATGGGGGTCAGGGCGAGCAGTGGTGCGGTGATGGGCAGGATCGGTCCGTGCGCGGAAAGATTGTAGGCCGTACTGCCGGCGGGGGTGGCGACCAGAACGCCGTCGCAGATCAGCTCTTCGAGCCGCGTGGTGCCATCGACGACGATTTTCAGCTTGGCCGCTTGGTGGATCTGCCGGAACAGCGACACCTCGTTGATGGCGAGCGCCTCGCGGGTGGCGCCGTTCACGTCGCGCACCGTCATGCGCAAGGGATGGATGACGGTGACTTCGGCCGCCTCCAGGCGATCTTTCAGCCTGTTCTCGGTGTAATCGTTGAGCAGGAAGCCGACAGAGCCCCGGTTCATGCCGTAGATCGGGATGTGGCTATTGAGGTGCTCATGCATGGTCTGGAGCATCAGGCCGTCGCCCCCGAGCGCAACGATGGCGTCGGCTTGTTCGGCCGCGACGTCACCGTAGCGCTTGGTAAGCGCCTTGAATGCATCTTTCGCCTCCGTGGTTTCGCTGGCAACGAAGGCGATCTTTTCGAAACGTGACATGATTAATCTGATGCGCTTGGACCGGTCCTTGGAACAAGGCACTATAAAGCTGTGCTGACACGGTCATGCAAGTGTCTCAAGGGACGGTGAACAATGACCTCCGTACGGAACGAAGACCGGCCGGTCGTGATTTATACGACCTTTCCGAGCCTCGACGAGGCAAAGCGTGTGGGCGAAGCGTTGGTGGCGGCCCGGCTTGCGGCCTGCGTGAACGCCTTTCCGGGCATGATTTCCATCTATGAGTGGGACGGCGCGCGGGAGCAGGCGAACGAAGTCGCCATGATCATCAAGACCCGCGCCGGGCTAACGGAGCAGGTCATGGCTGAAACCAAGCGGCTGCATCCTTATGACGTGCCCGCGTTGCTCGTCCTGCCGACGGAGGGCGGGAGCGAGGACTATTGCGCCTGGATCGCCGGCGAGACCGGAGGCGGGAGCGGGCCATGAGCGCGGGCTATGTGCTTGCGATCGACCAAGGGACGACGAGCACGCGCGCCATTCTTTTCGATAAAGCCGGACGGCCTCAGGCCACGGCCGCGGTGCCCTTGAGGCAGATTTATCCGGCGCCGGGGCAGGTGGAGCATGACCCCGAGGAGATCTGGCGTTCCGTGCTCGAAGTCTGCCGCGCGGTCTTGAGCGAGGCCGGTACCCACGAGATCGTCGCGGTCGGCATCACCAACCAGCGTGAAACGACGGTGGTGTGGGATCGGGCGACCGGCAAGCCGCTCGCCAACGCCATCGTCTGGCAGGACCGGCGCACAACCCCGCTCTGTGCCGCGCTCGAGCGCGAAGGTTGGGCCGCGCATGTTGCCGAGACCACGGGGCTCGTTATCGATCCCTATTTCTCGGCGACGAAGCTCGCCTGGCTTCTCGACAATATGCCGGACTTGCGCGAGCGCGCGGCGCGCGGCGAGGTGTGCTTCGGCACGATCGACAGCTTCCTGCTGTTCAAGCTTACGGGCGGGGCGCTGCATGTGACCGACGCTACCAATGCCGCGCGTACCAAGCTGTTCGACATCAGAACGGGGCGGTGGGACGCGCGGCTCTTGGACCGGTTCGCAATCCCGCGCGCCATGCTGCCGGAGGTGCGCGATAGCCAGAGCGATTTCGGGAGCACGCTCGCATCCGATTTTGGTGCGACGCTTCCCATCAGAGGCGTCGCCGGCGACCAGCAGGCGGCCGCCCACGGTCACGCCTGCGTCCGGCCCGGTATGGTGAAGGCGACCTATGGCACGGGCTGCTTCGTCGTCGCCAATACCGGCGCTGAAAAGATCGCGTCGGCGACGCGCATGTTGTCGACGATCCTGCATCAGCGCGACGGCGTGCGGACTTTCGCGCTCGAGGGCGCGATCTTCATGGCGGGCGCCACCGTGCAATGGTTGCGGGACAATCTTGGTCTCATTGCAACGGCTGAGGAGAGCGAGACGCTGGCGCGCCACGCCGATCCGAACGCGGGCGTTTATCTCGTTCCGGCCTTCCAAGGTCTCGGCGCGCCGTTCTGGGATGCGGACGCGAAAGCGGCCATCGTGGGCTTGAGTCGCGCGGCCTCGAAGGCCGATATCGTGGCCGCGGGGCTCGAGGCGGTCGCCTTCCAGACCCGCGATCTTTTGGGCGCCATGCGTCAGGACATGGCCGTGAGCGGCATCGGTTCGGCGGGCACGCTTCGTGTCGATGGCGGCATGACGGTCAACGGCTGGGCGATGCAACGGCTTGCCGACATCTTGGGTGAAACCGTCGAGGTCGCGGCCATTCCGGAGACCACGGCGCTCGGTGCCGCCTATCACGCCGGCCAGGCGGTGGGCTTCTATGAAGACGATGCGGTGCTCAGCGAAACCTGGGCCCCGGCGAAAGTCTACGATCCGCGGATGGGCGCGTCCGAACGCGAGGCCCGCTATGCGGGCTGGCTCGAGGCCGTGGCGCGGGTGCGCAGCGGCGGGGCGTAAGGCCATTTCAGAGTCTTAATGGGGTCGCCTGTAGGGTCTAAAAACCAAGGCTTTCAAGCGTTAACCCGTTAGGAATCCTTTTGGAGGCAAGCTCGGCCGCGCGGCGGGCTCTGGCCTTTCGATCCCGTCCGCTGTGTATTTTGCGTTGGAGTAGAAGGTGTCCGTGCTCAGTCCTCTCCCGGAGGGTGCCCTGATCGGGCCAGACGTCGCCCCACAGGCGGATCGTCAGGCGCGGCGCGATGCCTTGTTTCAAGAGACGCTCGCCGAGACGCTCCAGCGTGTGGTGCTCGGCACGGCATGGTCGCTTCAGCCGGAACGTATCGATCGGCTTGTACCGCTTGCCAAGCTCTCAATCGCGCACCTCTTCGAGCCAAGCGACAAGCTTCCCGATCTCACCAAGACGCCCGATGCGGGCGAACTGGTCGGCATCGCCGACGATCTCTCCGCGGCGAACTTGGAGGAAGCTTACGAACGCGGGCTGTTTCCGCACGCGCATTTCGGACCCACGAAATGGCTCTCGCCGCCGGAGCGTTGCGTGCTGTTCTTCGAGGACTTTCACATTTCGAAGCGGCTGCGGCGCTTCATGCGTCAAGACGCCTACACCGTCACCTTCGACCGCGACTTCGAGGGGGTGATCAAGGCTTGCGCGGGCAAGCGGGAAGGGCGCTGGCATCTGACCTGGATCACGCCGCGCATCATGCGCGCCTTTGCGGCCCTCCATGATGCGGGGATCGTGCATTCCTTTGAGGTTTGGAATCGCGACGGTGAACTGGTCGGCGACGGTTACGGTGTCGCCATCGGCCGGGTGTTCTTCACCGAGTCTCAGTTCAGCCACGAGGACAACACCTCGAAGCTCGGCTTCTCGGTGCTTAACTGGCACCTCGCCCATTGGGGTTACGTTCTGAACGACGGCAAATGGCCGACGCCGACCATTCTCGGCATGGGTTTCCGCATGACTCCGCGCAGCGAGTTCCTGCACATCCTCGGTAAGGATGCGAGCGAGGGCGGGGAACCCGGACGCTGGACGGTCGAAGTAGATCCGAAAGTTGTGGCCGATTGGCACCCCGGGCATTCCGGCGCCGAAAGAGCCGCATGAGTAACGCAAGGCATGGGGAGTGGGTAAGGTGTTGAGTCAGGTATCGCGTAGCCTCATGGCCTCGGGGCTTTCGGGCAAGCCCTCGGCGCTTGCCATCCTTGCCAAGCATTTCGTCGGCTTCGGCCGCGGCCTGCCCGACCCGGAAAAGGCGCTGCCGCAACCCGCGGGGCTTGCGGGAACGTGCAACGATTTGAGCGTGCCGACCTTGATCGCGGCCTATGCCAAGGGTCTCTATCCCGAGAACAAGAAATGGTGGGCTCCGGCGGAGCGCATGGTCTCATTTCCCGAGAACGCCTATGTGTCGAAGCGCGTGTGGCGCCTCCTTCAAACGCGCACCTATGGGGTAAGTTTCGATGAGGACTTCGCCGGCGTCGTGCGGGCATGCGCCCCGGAGCCTGAGCTGGCCGATGCGTTCAACGCGTTGCACGCAGAAGGTTACGCCCATTCCGTCGAAGTGTGGGATCGCGCGGGGCGTCTTGCCGGCGGTCTCTTCGGTCTTGCGATCGGGCATGCTTTTTTCACCGAGACCATGTTCTCGCGGGAGCGCGACGCCGCAAGCGTCGGATTCGTGACGTTGAGCTGCCATCTCCAGCACTGGGGCTTCGCACTCAACGACGGCAAGCGCATGAACGGACAGTTGAGCCAGCTCGGCTTCCTCGTGGTCCCGCGCTTCGCTTTCAACGGGCTGCTGTCGAAAGCCACGCAAGAGCCGAGCCGCGTCGGCAATTGGACGGTGGAAATGGGCCTCGACCCCGCACGCTGGAACCCGAAATTTCCGGGCACCGGCCAGGCGAAGCCGGGTGAGCCGGAGCACTTCACGCTATCGTCCTAGGTGCCGCGTGAGGTAGCATCCTTTCAAAGCGGCGACTGGCGACGGGTCGAGGTGCACGTCTCATGAGCATTGCCGGTATCGAGCTCAACATGCTTGCCAATGCGGGCTTTCCGTTGGCCACGTTCGCGCCGGGCGATACAATCTTCACCACGGGCGACCCGGGCGATTACATGTACGTGGTCCGCTCCGGTGAGGTCGAGATCGAACGAGACGGCAAGGTGGTCGAGACCTTGTCCGGCGGCGGCATCTTCGGGGAGATGGCGTTGATCGACGGCTCGCCGCGCAGCGCCACGGCCCGGGCCAAGACGGACGCCGAGGTCGCCCCCATCAACGAGAAGAGCTTTCTGTTCCTCGTGCACGAGACCCCGTTCTTCGCCATCGCCGTCATGCGTACGCTGGCGGATCGCCTCCGGCGGTCGGCGGTTCTCCGCGGCTGACGTGTCGCGGGGATGGCCCCGTCTTTCACCATTTTTGCCTTGCATTGTGGCTGACCCCGGCCATGATCGGCCCTGACCTCAACCCTCAAACTTCCCGTAATTGCCCTTGTCGCTGCTTGCGAATTTGGCGCTTAAGCGCCCGCCCAACATCGAAGCGTCAACGCTCGGGCGGGATGCTTTGGCGGGGACGATCTCGGCGATCGTCAACATCGCCTACTGCATTTCTTTTAGCGCGCTGATCTTCCAGGGCTCGATTGCGGCCGGTTTCCCGCTCGGGCTCGCGGCGCTCATCATGGGCACCGTGGTGACCGGCGTGGTCGTGGCCTTGACCACCACGCTGGTTCCCGCCGATGCGGGTCCCGATACGCCGGCCGTGGCCGTCATGAGCGTGCTCGCAGCCACCGTGGCCGCGGGCCTCGCAGCCAAGGGCGCGGACGCCGAGACCATGGTGATCAACGTGCTGGTCGCCATCTCGGTCAGCACGTTCCTCACCGGTGCGCTGCTGTTCGGGGTCGGTGCGCTCAAGCTCGGTCAATGGCTGCGCTTTGTGCCTTACCCGGTCATCGGCGGCTTCCTCGCCGCCTCGGGGTGCCTCCTCATTACCGGTGGCGTCGAGGTCATCATCGGAAACAATCTCACGCTGTCTCCGTCGAGCTGGATGTCCATTTGGGATTCGCGCTATGCGCCGCAGATCGGTGTGGGACTTGCCTTCGCGTGTTTCATCGTTCTCTTGAAGCGATGGATGGACGATTTCCTCACGCTGCCGGTGGCCTTCATCGTCTTCCTCGTGACGATGGACATCATCCTGTTCGGCTTCGTGCCGGACGAAGGCACGCGTAGTGTGTGGTTCCTGAAGGCCGTCGGCGCACTTCAGCTATGGTGGCCGCTCGAGGCTATGGTCGAGCACGACATCGATTGGGGCGTGATGGCGCGAAGCAGTGCCGAGATCGGCGCGGTTTGCGGCGTCACCGCTATCTCCATGCTGCTCGACGTGTCGAGCCTGGAAGTGGCGCGGCAAAAGTCGGCCAATCTCGACAAGGAATTCCGCACCAACGGGCTCGCTAACCTGCTCGCGTCCATTCTCGGCGGCGTGGCCGGAAACTTGTCGCTGAACAATAGCCTCTTGTTACAACAGGCCGGTGCTGTGACGCGGCTGAGCGGTGTGTCGGTCGCCATCGTTTGCGGGCTGGTGCTGTTCGCCGGAGCCGATATCGGCAGCATCGTGCCGAAGGCGATCCTCGGCGGCATGCTGGCCTATCTCGGTGTGATGATCCTTATCGAAGCTCTTGTGCGCTCGCCGGCACAGCGCTCCGGCACCGATCTGGGGCTGGCCATCGCCATTGCCCTGGTCATCTTGTATTTCGGCTATCTCGTCGGCGTGGTGCTCGGCGTGATCGGCGCCTGTCTCTTGTTCGCGCTTTCCTATAGCCGTATCGGCGTGATCCGCCGGCACCTCACGCGCTACGAGTTCTCTTCCAATGTGGAGCGCTCGCCCGAGCAAACGCGGCTGCTGCATGAGGAAGGCAAGCGCGTCCATGTGTTCTGGCTTTCCGGCTTCATCTTCTTCGGCTCATCGAACGGCCTGTTCGAGCGCATCAAGCGGGTGATCGAGGGGCAGACAGAGAAGCCGGTGGGCTACATCGTGCTCGACTTCAGCGGCGTGCAGGGGCTTGATACGTCGGCCGTGTTGAGCCTGGTCAAGCTGCGCAATTACTGCGAGGAGAAGGACGTGGCGCTTGCCTTCAGCGGGCTCAGCGATGCCATGCGCGCGGCGTTCGACGGCGCCGGGTTCTTCGGCGCCAACCGGCCGCACCAAAGGTTTGGCAGCCGCAACGAGGCGATCGAATGGTGCGAGGACATGCTGCTCCTCTATCACGAGGTCGGCGATGCTTCGGCGCACAACTTCGAGACGTGGTTGCACAACGAATTCGACGGCTTGATCGATTTCGATCGCATCTCAGCCTTCATGGAGAAGCAGGAGCTCGACAACGGGTCCTTCCTGTTCAAGCAAGGCGAGCCGTCGGACTCCGTCGTGTTTCAGGCTTCGGGCTGTGTGGCCATCACCATCACCGACGAGCATGGCCGCTCCATCCGCTTGCGGCGCATGATCGGCCATACCGTGGTGGGCGAGATGGGCTTCTACCGCCACATGCCGCGCACGGCCAACGTGGTCGCGGAGGAGCCGACCGTCGTCTACCGGCTGACGCGCGACGCGTTTGATCGCATGCAGGAGAAAGACCCGGCCGCGGCGGCGGCGCTGCACAAGCTGATCATTCGGCTGTTGTCGGATCGGCTCGAATTCGCCAATCGCGAGATTTCCGCGCTGCTTTAGCTTGCGGCCCAGAGCAGCACGGCGACGATCCCGAGATAGGTCAGCCCGTGCAGAAGTTGATCGATGCCCAGCGTATGCCAGAAGCCCGGCGTTTGCGGCGTGTAGGCGTTGCGGC
>Ga0307380_10000759_pt1 | contig 48634 bp, 38 predicted proteins | sample UN3MG_FD_202239 | JGI IMG/M metagenome (GOLD analysis project Ga0307380, IMG submission 202239) | Soil microbial communities from Risofladan, Vaasa, Finland - UN-3 | ecosystem: Environmental > Terrestrial > Soil > Coastal area > Acid sulfate soil | place: Finland: Risofladan, Vaasa | collected... | reverse complement strand
TTCGTGGGCATTCGTGTCAATTCGTGGCTATCCTTTTGCTGGTTGAAGAGGACAGGTGACGATGGCCAGGGCATTCAAGTTCGGCGACGACGTGAACACGGATGCGATCATTCCCGCTCCGTATCTCGTGACGACTGACCCCAAGGAGTTGGGCTCGCACGCGATGGAGGGGAGCGGGCAGCCTGACTTTGCCGAGCGGGTGAAACGAGGTGACGTGGTGGTGGCGGGCGAGAACTTCGGCTGCGGCTCGTCGCGCGAGCACGCGCCGGTCGCCCTCACGGGGGCGGGCGTGGCGTGCGTGGTCGCTAGGAGCTTCGCCCGCATCTTCTTCCGCAACGCCATTAACATCGGCCTGCCGCTCCTGGAGTGCCCCGAGGCCGCCGACGCCATCGCCGCGGGCGACGAGGTCGAGGTGGACCTTGCCGACGGCCGGATCACCGACCTGACGACGGGCAAGACCTTCCGCGCGGCCCCCATGCCTGACTTCATGCGGGCGATCTTCGACGCGGGGGGCCTCGTGCAATTCGCGAAGAAGCGTATCGAGCAGTAGAGAGGAAGCATCGTGCCCACCTACGAATACAGATGCGATGACTGCGGCCACGAGTTCGAGCGGCAGCAGAAGATGAGCGCCGCGCCGGTGAAGAAGTGCCCGGAGTGCGGGAAGCCCGTGCGGCGGGTCATCGGGGCCGTCGCCGGCATCGTCCGAGGCGCCTCGACCCCGTGCGCAACCGAGGCCAGCCCCTGCCACGAGCTGGGCCGGTGCAACAAGCGCTCGTGCTCCATGCTCGAGAGATAACCTCCCGCGGGTTGCGAACCCGCGGGAGGTTCAGCTTTGGGGGCCATGTGCGATGTGGCGTTGGAGCGTCTGCTGCACCCTCTGGGCTACTTGGGCATTCGCCGCCGGTGTGCCCCGCGAGCAGGTGGAGGCGGACTGGGCGAAGCAGGACGAGTGCCGCCTCGCCGAGCTTCTCAAGCCCAGCCTCCTGCCCTTCCTCGATGTGAAACGCGGCGGCAAGCCCGAGCAGCGGCTGACCGTGCCCAAGGCCGCCGCGCCGAAGATTGACGGCGACCTCGCGGACCCCTGCTGGGCCGTCGCCGCCCGTGTGCCCGGCGGGGAAGGCTTTCTTCTGTGCCAGGACGGCCAACGCCTCTACATCGCCGCCTCGCTCCCCGCCCCCGCCGCTCAGCCCCAGGCCGCCGACCCGACGGCCGAGGACGCCGCGGGCGCCGTGGACGGTGTGAAGGACGGCAAGTACGCCTTCCACACCGACAAGGAGCCGAATCCCTGGTGGCAGGTGGATTTCGGCTCATCGCAGGCCATCGCCCGCATCGTGGTCTACAACCGCCTCGACTATCAGCCCGGCCTCCACAACGCCGACAATCTCCTTGTCCTAAGCTCCGATGATGGTCTGGCATGGACCCAAAGGTACGACAACAAGGGGAAGTACTTCGGCGGCGTGGGGAGCAAGGAGCCGCCGCTCGAGGTGAAGCTGGAGGGGGGCAAGGCACGCTTCATCCGCCTCCAGGTGAAGAGCGACGCCCCTATCTGGTTCCACCTCGACGAGGTCGAGGTCTACGGCCCCGACGACACGAAGAAGAACCTGGCCCTGAAGCGGCCCGCCTGCCAGAGCAGTCTGAGCCAGTGGTCGCGCGGCACGAAGGGGCGCGACGCCGGCGGCCTCTTCACAGTGGGCAAGAGCCGCGTCACGCTGGCCGGCGACGCCGTGTCAATCAACGGCGCGCCCGTGCCCGCGGGGCAGGGGGGTGTGGCGCGCAAGGACGGGCGGGTGACGCTCGAGCTTGCCCTGCCGCTCCGCGACGCAGGCGACACGTTTGCACACGCGGGCGGCCAGGTGCGTCTCGCCATAGGCGGCGACTGGCAACTGGTCTGGCACGAGCTGCCCCACCTCGGCTTCGGGAAGAACCGCGTCCACATCGAAATCCGTTCCGCCGGGCCGCTCGCGCCGCCGGTCGAGGTCACCGCCGAAGTGCTCGTCCTCGACCGCTCACAGCTCCACAGGCACACGGTTTTCACGCGCAAGCTCGACGGCCCGTGGGCCGGCCCAGTGGAGTTCGAGGTCGCCCACGAAGGCCCCGCCGCCATCGTCCTCACCGCCCAGCAGGCCGGCACACGGGTTTGCGAAGGCAAGGCATTCTTCATCCATCCCATCGCCGAAGTGCTGAGCCGAACGCAGCACGTGCCAAGTGCTATGCAGAAGCGTGCCGACGCCCTCACCGCCCAGGAGAAGGAGAAGGGCTGCGAGCCCGCCGCCCGCCAGGCCCTCTACCGCGAGGCCCGCTGGCTCGCCCGCGACGCGACGATGAAGGCGGCACTCGACTTCGACAAGCTGCTGTTCATCAAGCGCTTCACGCAGGAGAGCTATCCCGACGTGTGCCTGAACCACATGCCCTGGGTCTCGCGCCCCGGGGGCGACATCTGCATCCTCGACACGAAGACAGGCGAGGTGCGGAACCTCCTCAACGGCCAGCTCGGCCCGGGCCACGTCCACGGCATGGACCTCTGGTTCGGCGCGGACCGCGTGGTCTTCGCCTACGCGAAGGCCAAGAGCGACCAGCCGCCGAACGGCTGGCTCAACCGCGCCGCCAGCTTCGACCTCCGCCGCTCCGAGGAGCCGACCCACATCTTCGAGATCGGCATTGACGGCAAGAACCTGCGGCAACTCACCAAAGGCGAATGGAGCGACCTCGACCCCTGCTACCTGCCGAGCGGCGACATCGCCTTCGTCTCCGAGCGCTGCGGCTACTCGCTCCAGTGCAATGAACTCGACAAGGACGAGACCTCGTGCAACCTCTACGTGATGAAGCCCGACGGCTCGGGCATCCGCCGCCTCACGGTGACGAAAGACGGCGACTACCTGCCCCACGTCCTCGCCGACGGCACAATCGGCTACACCCGCTGGGAGTACCACGAGCGCGGCTGGGCGCACATCCAGTCGCTCTGGTACGTGCGGCCCGACGGCACGGGCGCCGACGCCTTGTTCAAGCAGCACTTCAACGAGCCGTGGGCGGTCGAGGAGTGCCGCTCGATCCCAGGCTCGCACAAGCTCGTGGGCATCGCCACGGGACACCACACCCTGCCTGCCGGCCCCGTGATCATCATCGAGCCGCAGGCGGGGATGAACGACCCCGATGGCATCCACATCGTCACACCAGGCGTCCGCCCCCCCGAGGGTGGGATGTCCGGCAACCCTGTCAAAGAGGGCGGCGTGCTCGGCGCCGGCGGCCTCTACATGACCCCTTGGCCGCTTTCCAAGACGCAGTTCCTGTGCTCCTACACCTACGGCAAGGAGACGGATGCCACGGGCTACGCGCTCTACCTGATCGACGTCTACGGCACGAAGGAACTGGTCTACCGCGACCCCGCTATCTCGTGCTCGATCCCGATCCCGCTGCGGCCGCGGCACAAGCCGCCCATCCTGCCCGACAACACGGACCCCGAGAAGCCCTACGCCGTGTGCGCGGTGAACGACGTGGCGCTGGGCGTGGACGGTGTGGACCCGAAGGCGATCCGCTACCTCCGCATCGCCGAGCCGCTCGGCTGGCCCTATTGCAACACGTTCGGCGGTCAGCGCTACGAGCCTGACGTCAAGAGCGTGATGATCAACTGGAACCCCGTCCGCATCATCGGCACCGTGCCCGTCGAGGCCGACGGCTCGGCCTACTTCCAGGTGCCTGTGGACACGGCTGTCTACTTCCAGCTCCTCGACGAGAATCACATGGAGCTGCGGCGAATGCGCTCGTTCATCAGCTTCCAGAACGGCGAGCAGCGCTCCTGCACCGGCTGCCATCACACCTGGGAGAAGGCGCCGCCGGCGACGCCTACCCCGCTCGCCATGCGCAGAGATCCCGTCGTGCCCGTGCCGCCGCCGTGGGGCGCCGACAAGCCGCTGAGCTTCCTCCGCGACGTCCAGCCCGTCTTCGACCGCCACTGCGTCGGCTGCCACGCGGGGCTGAAGCCCGCGGGCGGACGCGACTTCTCGGGCGGCCTGACCGCGAAGCACAACCGCGCCTACGACACGATTCTCGCGGCGAAGCTCATCTCGCGCTCGAACGTCGGCGACGACGCCAAGGTCACTCCGCCGCTCGCCTTCGGCTCTCACAGGAGCAAGCTGGTCGCCGTGCTACGCAAGGCCCCGCATACCGAGCGGGCCAGGCTGACGAGGGGGGATTGGCTGCGACTGGTCACGTGGATTGACGCCAACGGCCCCTACCACGGCGACTTCATCAACAAGCGTCTGCCGAAGCCGCCCTACGACCTGGCGGCCGACCGCGGACTCGCCCAGCAGATCGCCGCAGTCCATGCCAAACGCTGTGCCGGATGCCACAACCCCGCCGACGTGAGCCGGCTGGACTGGGTTTCGCTCCGCGACCCGCGCCGAAGCCTCTTCCTCGATGCCCCACTCGCCAAGGAGGCCGGCGGCTTGGCCAAGTGCAAGCAACCCACCTATAAGGATCCCGCCGACCCCGACTATCAGGCCCTCCTCGGGCAGCTCGAAGCCGCCCTCCAGAAAGCCTGGGCCTCTCCGCGCCGCGACCTGAAGGCCCTGAAGGGTGAGGAGACGCTCGGCCTGTCTCGTCCCCGGTAGCCTGCGCACCGCGTTCGGTGGGGCGGGGGCTTCACTCAGCGATTGTCGCGCTTTCGCGCGAAAGCGCGACAGTCGGCGACACTCGACCTGCGGAGTCTGCCAAGGGAGAAACGCCCTCGCGCAGGCCCGGAGGCTTGCGCGAGGGCGGTCGCGGTCAAACGGACAGATTACGTTTGGTGCGGCTCAGCGCCAGAGGCCGGGGTGATGGCGCCAGCCGCGTGGCCCCTTCTCCCACCTGGGGGCGACCCACACGGCGCCGCGGCGCGGTGGGGGGCTCCATCGGCCCGGTGCCCACACGTGCCGCCCGCCCTGCCAGTTCCAGTAGCCGGGGCACCAGACGTGGCCGACGACGGGGCAAGGGGGGCGGACCTCGACGCGAGGCGGCGGCGGCGGCGTCTCGACGATGATCTCGGCAGCCGGCGGCGCGACCACCACCGGTCCCGGCGGGGTGACGACGACCGGGCCTGGACGGTGGCGTGCCGCCCACACACGACGGCGCCAGCAACCGACGGCGGACATCGCCATGGCCGCCAGCAAACACAAGCAGAGCGCTCGAACGGAGGGCCTCAACGCGCGTCTCCTTTCATCGCTTGGCCCGACACCAGAAGGGTCTCGGGCAGTGGGATGACCGTGGCCGGGCCCGGCGGGTTGACGACGACCGGACCTGCCGAATGGTGGCGCCACCACCACCTGCGACCGCGCCAACAGCCCGTGGCCGACAGCGATACGGCCGCCAGCAGGCACAGGCAGAGCGTCCTGACCGATCTCCTCATCCAGCTGCTCCTTTCGGTGTCAGGCGCCGGGGAAGGTGCCAGCCGCCGGGCACGCCGCCCGGCGGCGGAAGACGCTCAGAAGTTCTCCGGCATCACATCCTTGGCCTTGGGCGGGGCCTCCTTGCCCTTGGGGAAGGGGCGGTCGCCCTTCGGGAAGCCAGGGGGGCCGCCGGGGCGCTGGCCGGGCTCGCGGTTCGCCATGCGCTTGAGGACGCTTGCGGCGAGTTGCTTGACCAGCTCCTCGCGGTTCTCCTTGTAGATCTTCATCAAGTTCTCGTAGTGCCTGGCAAACTCGTCGGCCAGTTGAGTGGCGATGGCCTGGGCCTGGGTGCCGAACTTGTCGGCGAGGGCCTTGTCCACCTCGGCCGGCGGGGTGTCCTTGCCGCGGAGCGCCTTGCCCTCGGCGGCGACTTGCTGGACGAGCTCGCGCTGGCCCATCATCAGGGTCCGCATCGCCTCCACGTGCCGCTGCATCTCGTCGCGGACGAGTGGGATGTCCATCCCCGGCATCATCGGGCGCGGACCACCCGGGCCCTGCTGGAGGCCCGGCCTGCCTTCGGCGCCCGGGCGGAACGGGCGGCCCTTCGCAGGCGGCCCGCCCTCGTCCTCGCCGCCCCACGCCGCTGGGCAGAGCGCCGCCGCCAGCCCTGCAACTGCCACCAACGCCCACTTCCTGATGTCCATCGAACGACTCCTTTCCTGGCCCGTGGCCATTGCCTCCCTTCCTGCCAGGGCCAGGAGCAACTCGCATGCCAATTATACGGCGCCAGACGCCGCGGTCAAGCAAAAAGCGGGAGGGGACGCAAGTCACGTTGTGGCAGTCCCTTGTGGCCATGGCGCGATCGCGATGGACAGGGAGAGGCAGGACGCGGCGCAGGGCGCGTGGGGATTCCCCACAGCGCGTGTCGGGATTTGCGTTCCGCCCGTTGCAACCGATTGGCGGGCGCTGCTATAATGGCCACGTTCGTCTGGCGAGGCCAGGAGGCGGCAGTATGAAGCGTTCCATCGGCATTGCGCTCGTCCTCGCGGCAGCCGCGCTATCCGTGAGCGTGGGGCTGGCGGGCGAACCAGCGGCCAAAGGCGACCAGACGGCGCGCATCGCCAAGCTGTGCAAGGAGTTGGGCGAGACCGAGTACGGCAGCCAGGGCGCCTGCGAGCAACTCATCCAGATCGGCTCACCGGCCGTGCCCGCCCTCATCGAGGCGCTGAAGGACCACCGCCCCCAGGCCCGCTGGTGGGCCGTGGCCGCCCTGTGCAACCTCGCGCCCGAGGAGGGCTACCCCGCCGTCGTCAAGGTGCTCGAAAGCGACCCCAACCCCCTCGTGCGCAGCACGGCCGTCTACTACCTCCGCCACTACAGGAACAAGGCGAAGAAGGACATCTGGCCCGAGGTGGAGAAGGCCCTGGCGGACAAGGATCCCGAGGTCGGCCGCTGGGCGCTCCGCCTGATGGTCGAGGAGGGCTACCCCGAGGTGGACAAGCGGCTGCGGGAGATCCTCGCAGGCGGCAGTTCGGCGCTCCGCAGCTATGCCCTCAGCCACATCCGCGACATGGGCGACAAGGGCAAGGCGTATATGCCCCTCGTGCGGCAGCTCCTGAGCGCCGAAGAGCCACGCATCCGCTACGACGCCGTGGCCACCGTCGTCGCGCTGATGGACAGCGGGCAGTTGGACTTCCTGCGGGAGACGTTCCGGAAGGACAAGGATCCCGCGGTGAAGGAGTGCGCTCTCCGCTGCATCACGGTGATCCCCACGCCGCCCGTCGAGTGCTTCGAGTTGTTCGTCGAGGGGATGCAAAGCGGGGACGAGAAGGTCCGGGACACCGCGCACAAGCTCGTTGTCAAGGCGTTCAAACAGTACTTCGGCTTCGGTGCGAAGCTGCCGCTGCCGATGCGCGAGGCGGCGCTCCGGAAGTGGCAGGACTGGTACGCCCAGAACCGGGCGAAGCTCGAGTGGCACCCCGACCTCCGCAAGTTCCTCCCCCAGGGCACCCGCGAGAAGGCGCCGGGGAAGGGCAAGGACGACGCCAAGGAGTGAGCCCAGCCGATGAAGATGACCGATGGCCGGCTCGAGCTCGGCATCGAGGAATCCGTCCTCGACAACGGCCTGAAGGTGCTCACCGTCGAGCGGCACACGGCGCCCGTCGTCAGCGTGTGGGCCTGGTATCGCGTCGGGTCGCGCAACGAGCGGCTCGGCATCACCGGCGCCTCCCATTGGGTCGAGCATATGGTCTTCAAGGGGGGCAGGGAATTCGGCAAGGGCGAGATCTTCAAACAGGTCGCCAAGCACGGCGGGGTGAACAACGGCTTCACGCACTACGACTTCACGGCCTACTTCGAGACGCTGCCCGCCGAGGCACACGACCTGGGCCTGCGCATCGAGGCCGACCGTATGGCCAGCGCCCTCTTCGACCCCGCGGAGGTGGAGTCCGAGCGCACCGTCATCATCTCCGAGCGCGAGGGGGCGGAGAACCACCCCGGCTATCTGCTGAGCGAGGAGGTCAACGCCACCGCCTTCCGCGAGCACCCGTACCGCTGGAGCGTGCTCGGCTACAAGGAGGACCTGCGGACGATGACCCGCGAGGACCTCTACGGCTATTACAGGGCGTTCTACGCCCCGAACAACGCCATTCTGGCCGTCGCGGGCGACTTCGAGCGAGGGCGGCTGCTCGACCGGGTGCGGGCGCTCTACGGTGGCATCCCGCGGGGGCCGGAGCTGTCGCCCGTCGGCGTGCGCGAGCCCGAGCAGCGCACCGAGCGGCGCGTGACGCTGCGCCGGAGCGGCGGCGCCGCACTCGTCTACGTCGCGCACCGGATCCCGGATATCCTGCACGACGATGTGTATCCCCTGCTGATGGCGGGCACGATCCTCAGCGGCGCAGGCGGGATGGGCATGCGGGGCGGCGTGGGGGGGCGGACCTCGCGGCTGCACGTCGCACTCGTCCGCCGCGAGCTGGCGTCGAACGCCTACGCGCAGTGCGGCGCGAGCAAGGACCCGCACCTCTTCCACGCCGGCGCCACGGTGCGCGAGGGCGTCGAGCCCGAGCGCGTCGAGGCGGCCCTCCTGGGCGAGCTCGAGCGCCTGGGCAAGGAGCCGCCTACCGCCCAGGAGATGGAGAAGGCGCGCACACAGGTCCACGCCTCGTTCGACTACGCCTGGGACAGCGTGACCGGCATCGGCGGCGTCGTCGGCTCGGCCGAGGCGGTGCAGGGCTACGGCCGGCTGTTGACCTTGCTCGGCCGCATTGACGCCGTGACCGCGGCCGACGTGCAGCGCGTGGCCGCCCAGTACTTCCGCGAGTCCAATCGCACCATCGGCCGCTTCGTGCCGACCAGGGCGTCTTGACCGACGCCCTACTGTTCAGGAGCAATCGGCAATCGGCAATCGGGAATCGGAAACCTCCCAAGGGCTCCCGGCCGTCGTGCGGCGCACGCTGCCCAACGGCGCCCGGCTCCTGGCCGCCGAGAACCACGCGAGCGAGACAGTTGTGCTCGCGGGCCTCCTCGTCGGCGGCACCGTGCTCGACCCCTTGGGCCGCGAGGGGCTGGCGAACCTCACGGCCGGCGTCGCCCAGCGCGGCACCACGACCCGCTCCTACGACCAGATCTACGACCAGCTCGACTCGCTCGGGGCCTCGCTCTCGATGGGAGCCGGGGGCCACGCCGTGTCGTTCCGCGCCAAGTGCCTCAGCCGCCACTGGCCGACCGTGGCGGGCGTGGCGGCCGACATCGTGCGCCGGCCCAGCTTCCCCGAGGACGAGCTCCAGCGCGCGCGGGGCGAGGTGCTCACGGCCCTTCGCGAGTTCGACCAGAGCACTCGCATGGTCGCCGCCCGCGAGCTGTGCCACTTCGTGTATCCCGAGGGGCACCCGCTCCGCCACCCATCCTACGGCTACCGACCCACGGTCGAAGCCATGAGCCGCGACGACCTGGTCGCGTGCCACGAGCGCCTGTTCCGCCCCGACGCCCTGATTCTGACCATCGTGGGCGATGTCGAGGCGCCCGCGGCACTCGACGCGTTGGAGGGGATGATGGGCGACTGGGCGGCGCCCCGCGAGCCGCTGGCGAAGCCCGACCTCGCTGCCTCGCACCCGCCGCAGGCCCAGCGGGTCGCCTTCGCGCTGGCCGACAAGAGCCAGGCCGACATCGCCCTCGGCTTCAAGGCCATCCCGCGGCGCCACCCCGACTTCGAGGCCCTCGAGCAGGCCACGGAGATCATCGGCGGCATCGGCCTCATGGGGCGCCTCGGCGACAATGTCCGCGACCGCCAGGGCCTCGCCTACTACGTCTTCGCCCACCTCGGCGAGGGCTTCGGCGACTCGCTGTGGAGCGTGAACGCCGGGGTGAATCCTGCAAGCGTCGAGCGCGCCATTGGCAGCATCCTCGACGAGATCCGCCGCATTCAGGACGAGCCGGTGGCCGAGCCGGAGTTGGCCGACTGCCAGAACTACCTCGTGGGCGTCTTGCCCATTCACCTGGAGACCAACGATGGCCTCGCCAGCACGCTCAGCAACATCGAGCTGTTCGAGCTGGGCGACGACTATATTCAGCGGTACCCCGACCTCGTGCGGGCGGTGACGCGCGACGACGTTCAGCGGGCCGCCCAGGCCCACCTCACGGCGGAACGGTACTCGCTCGCCGTTGCTGGGCCGGCGGTTCCCGGGCAATAGCGTGGGAGAGAGGGCACCGATGCGTCTCATGGGTCCCATTCGCCTGTGCGCCGCGGCCTTCCTTGCCGCCTCGGCGTTCCCCGGCTGGGCCTTCGCGGGGCGGCCGCCCGAGCGGCTTCGCGTCGCCGTCGTCGCCCGCCAACCTGGCGACTGGGCTGCGGCAGGCATCGCACGCGTCGCCCTGGCTCAACTCTCACGGCTCGACCCCGTGTGGCCGGCCAATCTGACGGCGGCCCAGCGCCTGGTGCCCACAAGTGAAGGCGCATCTGCCGAGGCCGTGGCAAAGGCGGGGCGTCTCCTTCGCTGCCACTTCGTCGCCGTCGTCGGTGTGCGGGGGAGGGGAGAGGCGGCAGCGGACCTTGTCGAGGTCGCCACCGCGGCGCGCCAGCGCCTGGTCGCCAGCGGAGAGCTCCACGAACTGCCGTGCCTTCTCGCGCTGGCGCTCGCCGAGGCGATGCGGGTCGAGGCGCCCCCAGCCGCGCGGGCGCGATTGGCAATCCCCGCCGTGAGCAGCGAGGCGGCAGCCGAGGCCCTGTGGCGCGGCGACGCCGCAGGACAGCCCGAGGAGCAGATGCGGCTCTACGAGGGAGGGCTGAAGGCCGACCCCGATTCCGCACTCGTCCACAACCAACTGGGCGCAACGTTCGGTCGCGCCGGCCAGCCGCTGCGCGCCCTGGCCGAGTTCGGCCGGGCCATCGCGCTCGACCCCGACTACGCCGCGGCGCACACGAATCGGGGCACCGTCCTCAGGCAGGAGAGACGCTGGGACGAGGCCGAACGAGCCTTCCGCGCCGCCATTCGCCTCGGCGCCAAGAGCCCGACCCCCCATGTCGCCCTCGCCCGGCTGCTCGACCGCGTCGGCGACCTGATCGAGGCCGTGGACGAGCTGGAGCGCGCCCTGGACGCCGACCCCTCGCACGTCGAGACCCTGATGACCCTGGCGGATTCGTACTTCGAGAGCCTGAACTTCCGCGCGGTCAGGGAGATGGCCGAGCGAGTGCTGGAGGTCGAGCCCGACCATCACGGCGCCCTGAATCTCCTCGGCCTGCTGCTGCTCGTGCCCCACGACTACGAGGAGGCGGAGGCGATGTTCCTGCGCGCCCTCACCGTAAAACCCGAAGACCCCGAGACCCTCTCGAACCTGGCCCTCGCCCTCTACGGCGAGGGCGAGGGCGACATGGCCGTCGGCGTCCTCAAGCGCGTCGTCGCCCGCGACCCGGGCTACGCCAATGCCCATCTCTACCTCGGGCGAATCCACCTCGCACAGGACCGGCCGAAGGAGGCCGCGGCGGCGCTTCAGAGGGCCGCCGAGTTGCACCCCACCATGGGCGACGCCCAGCGTGGGCTTGCCACGGCTCGTTCCGCGGCCGCTCGGCAGCCGGGGTGCGGCTGCCTGGGTATTCAGAGTCCCTTCGACTCCCTGTTCTCTGCCAACCACCTCGTCGGCCCCCTCCTGCCCTTTGCCCTCCTCCTCGCTCCGCACATCCGTCGGCTGGCCCGCCGACGCAGGCGCGGAGTGGCTGTGCAGAGCGGCCCCGGTGAGCCTCACAGGATATAGCGGCTGAGATCTTCGTCGGCCACGATGGGCTTGAGCTTCTCGCGGACCGCCGAGCCGTCGAGCGTGATCTTGCTCTCGGGCAGGTCGGGGGCGTCGAACGAGATGTCCTCGAGGAGTTTCTCGAGGACGGTGTGCAGGCGCCGCGCGCCGATGTTCTGGCTGCGCTGGTTGATCTTCGCGGCGATGGCCGCGATGGCCTCGATGGCGTCGGCCGTGAAGGCCAACTCGACGCCCTCCGTGCCCAGCAGCGCGGCGTATTGCTTCGTGAGGGCGTTCTCGGGCTCGGTGAGGATGCGGACGAATTCCTTCTCGCCCAGGCTTTCCAGCTCCACGCGGATGGGGAAGCGGCCCTGAAGCTCGGGGATGAGGTCGGACGGCTTGGCGGAATGGAAGGCGCCCGCCGCGACGAAGAGGATGTGGTCGGTGTGGACCATGCCGTGGCGGGTGACGACCGTCGAGCCCTCGACAATGGGCAAGAGGTCGCGCTGGACCCCTTCGCGCGAGACGTCGGGGCCGGCGCCCTTCGTGCCCGTCGCCACCACCTTGTCCAGCTCGTCGAGGAAGATGATGCCCGAGCTCTGCACCCGCTCGAGGGCAAGGGTGCGAATCTTCTCGCGGTCCAGGAGCTTCTCGGCCTCCTGCTGCATGAGGGCCTCGCGGGCCTGGGCGATGGTCATCTGGCGGGTCACGTGGCGGGTGGGCGCGAGGCGCTCGAAGAGGTTCTGAAAGTCGAAGCCCATCTGCTCGACGCCTGAGCTGGAGAAGATTTCGACGGAGGGCATCGAGCGCTCCTCGAGGCTGACCTCGACCTGGCGGTCCTCGAGCTTGCCCTTGCGGAGGAGGCCGCGGAAGCGCCCGCGCGCCCGATCATACTGCTCCTGCGTGCTCACCTCCGAGCCTGCCTCGGCCGGCTTCGGGCGGTCGGACGGGGCCGGGCGCTCGGGCAGCAAGAGGTCCAGGAGCCGCTCCTCGGCCATCTCGCGGGCCTGGGCCTCGACCGTCTGGCGCTCCTCGGCGCTCACCTGGTTCAGCGCGACCTCGGTGAGGTCGCGGATCATGGACTCGACGTCGCGGCCGACGTAGCCGACTTCGGTGTACTTCGACGCCTCGACCTTGAGGAAGGGGGCGCTGACCAGGCTGGCGAGCCGGCGGGCGATCTCGGTCTTGCCCACGCCCGTCGGGCCGATCATGATAATGTTCTTTGGCGTCACCTCCTCGCGCAGCGCGGGCGCGAGCTGCTGGCGCCGCCAGCGGTTGCGGATGGCGATGGCCACGGCCTTCTTCGCCGCGTCCTGGCCCACGATGTACTTGTCGAGCTGCGCCACGATCACGCGCGGGGTGAGGTGTCTCATCAGGTCACCGTTTCCACGTAGACTTGGTCGTTGGTGTAGATGCACAGGGCGGCGGCGATGTGGAGGGCCTCCTCGACGATGGCCGGCGCGTCGAGCGTGCTGTGGCGGACCAGTGCCCGCGCGGCCGCGGTGGCGACCGCTCCGCCCGAGCCGATGCCGATGATCCCGTCGTCGGGCACGATGACGTCGCCGCTGCCCGAGAGCAGGAGCGAATGCTCCTTGTCCACCGCCGCCATCAGGCATTCCAGCCGCCGCAGCACGCGGTCGGTGCGCCACTCCTTGGCCAGCTCGGTGGCGGCCTTGGGCATGTTGCCCTGGAAGTCCTTGAGCTTCGCCTCGAAGCGTTCGAGGAGCGCGAAGGCGTCGGCGGTCGAGCCGGCGAAGCCGACGGCGACGCGGTTCTCGTAGAGGCGGCGAATCTTGCGGGCGTTGTGCTTGACCACGGTGCCGCCGATGGTCACCTGCCCGTCGCCGCCGATGGCCACGACGCCCTTGTGGCGGACGCTCAGAATAGTCGTCGAGTGCCGCTCGTCGCCTCGCATGCCGAGCCTCCTGCAATCAGCCGCGTGTCTCGTCTTCTCGCACCGTATTATACCAGCGCGGCCATGAGGCGACAACCCGCTTGACCGCTCGGCGGGCGTCAAGTAGAATACAGCCGTTTTCCCGTGTGCACGCGGATGGCCCGCAAGGGGTAGCGACTTGCGCAAGCGCACCCAGGCCCGCGAAGCGGCCCTACAGGTTCTCTACCAACTCGACCTGCGAGGCGCGGAAATCCTCGAGGACGTGGACGGCGTGCTCCGTCGGCTGCTGGACCCGCTGGCGACCGACCCGTCGGTCGTGCAGTTCGCTCGCGACCTCGTGCTCGGCTGCTGGGGCCACCAGGCCGAGCTCGACACGCGGATCCGCGCGATCGCCGAGAACTGGGACCTCGACCGCATGGCGACCGTGGACCGGAATGTCCTGCGGATGGCCACGTTCGAGCTGCTGTTCCTCGACGACGTGCCGGCGAAGGTGGCCATCAACGAGGCTATTGACCTCGCCAAGCGCTACAGCACCGGCGACAGCGGGGCTTTCGTCAACGGCATTCTCGACAAGATACGCGCGCAGAAGCAAGAAGCCGCAAGCGAGGGGGAAGGAGCGCCTGACCGCCCATGAAGGTTAGCTACCGCTGGCTGAAGGACTACTGCGACTTCGACCTGTCCGCCGAGGAGCTGGCCCGGCAGTTGAGCCTCCGCGGCCTCGCCGTCGAGGGCGTCGCCCCCGTCGGCGACGACTTCTGCATCGAGCTCGAGATCACGGCAAACCGCCCCGACCTGCTCTCGCACATCGGGGTGGCCCGCGAGATCGCCGGGCTCACCGGCTCCGTCCTTCGCATCCCAGACGTCCCCCTCACCGAGGAGACCCGCCTCGTCACCCAGATCGCGCGGGTCGAGGTGCAGAACCCCGAGCTGTGTCCCCGCTACACCGCGCGCGTGCTCTACGACGTGAAGGTGGCCCCCGCGCCCGCCGAGATGAGGAGGCGCCTCGAGGTCATCGGCGTGCGGCCGGTCAACAACGTCGTGGACATCACGAACTACGTGCTGATGGAGTGCGGGCAGCCCGAGCACGCGTTCGACCTCGGGCGCCTGCGCGGCGGCGCCGTGGTGATCCGACAGGCCGAGGCGGGCGAGGTGCTCGAGCTCATTGACGGCACGGAGGTGCGGCTGAGCCCGGAGCACTTGGTGATTGCCGATGTGGCGCGCCCCGTCGCCCTGGCCGGCGTGATGGGCGGCCTGGCCACCGAGATCGGCGACGGCACCCGAGTCGTCCTTCTCGAAAGCGCGAAGTTCGATCCCATCAGCATCCGCCGCACCGCGCGCAGCACCGGCAAGGCGAGCGACTCCTCCTACCGCTTCGAGCGCGGGGTGGACACGCCGACGGTCGAGTGGGCCTCGCGGCGGGCCGCGGCGCTGATGCAGCAGCACGCCGGCGCCAAGCTGGCCGCGGGCGTGATTGACGTGAATCTCACCCGCGAGATGCCCCGCACCATCACCCTCCGCATCCCGCGGGTCGAGCGCGTCCTGGGCCTGCCCATCGGCGCCCCCGAGGCCGGCAAGCTCCTCAAGGGCATCGGCCTCGGCGTCAAGCTCGAGGGGCACGACTCCCTCACCGTCGCCGTGCCCAGCTTCCGGCCCGACATCGAGCAGGAGATTGACCTCATCGAAGAGGTGGCCCGCTGCCACGGCTACGACCGCGTGCCCGAGACGGCGCGCCTGGTTGTCACCGACGTGCCGGTGAGCAAGACCGACCACGTGGTGGCCCGGGCCCGCGAAACCCTCGTCCGCCTCGGCTACTGCGAGGCCGTGACCACCAGCTTCCTGGCCGACAAGCTGGCCCAGGCGTTCTCGCCCTGGGACAGCGAGGAGCCGATCCGCGTCAGCAACCCCCTGCGAAGCGACGAGGCGGCGCTGCGCCGCAGCCTCGTCCCCTCCCTCCTCCAGGTGGCGCGCACCAACCAGGCCCAAGGCGTCGGCGAGGTCCACATCTTCGAGGTGGACCGCGTCTACCTCCGGCGCTCCAAGGGCCACCGCCTGCCCGACGAGAAGCGCTGCCTGGCGATCCTGGCCCACGCGGACTTCCGCGACGTGCGCGGCGCGGCCGAGGCGGTGCTCGACCGGCTCGGCGTCCTGCGTGGCGTCGCCTTTGGGCCGGCGTCGCAGCCGTTCCTCACCCCGGGCGCCGCGGGCGCGTGGCACCTGGGCAGCGGCCTCTTGGGCTACATCGGCGAGGTGTCGGACGAGGCGGCCGCGGCCTTCGACCTGCGCCGCGCCCCACACGTGGCCGAGCTGGACCTCGACCTCCTCGCCGGCGCTGCGAGCCTGGACAAGACGTTTCGCGCTCTCCCGCGGTTCCCTGCCGTCGGGCGCGACGTCGCGATCGTCGTGCGCGAGGCTACGACGTGGGCCGACATCCTCGGCGTCGTCGAGGCGGCGGCTGCCGAATACATCGAGAGCGTGTCGTTTGGCGAGGTCTACCGCGGCAAGCAGATCGAGGCCGGCAGGAAGGGCGTCTTCTTCGGCATCACCTACCGTGCTCCCGACCGCACCCTCACCAACGACGAGGTCAACGCCAGCCAGGCCCGCATTGTCGCCGCCCTCGCCGAGCACCTCGGCGCCACCCTCCGCACATAGTTTCTGCTGCGAGGAGCCCCGGGTTCGTAATGCGGCCCTCAGGCCGTTTGTTGGATTGCCGATTTGGACGCGAAGATACGGGCGGAAGCCCGCACTACGGACCTCGCGTCAGCCGCACGTGATGTTTTTCCGGAATACAAGCCACTTGCCCGCCTGGAGGCCGGAAAAGTGCGAGGTGGTCGGCGTAGGACAAGACGCGACTGAGGACGCGCAAGAATGGACGCCGGTTGAAGTCGTTCCTGATTCGCTGCAACTCCGCGACAGGATACTGGTCGACAGGTATCCCCTAACCCGGGCGAGGATAGCGCGGGGCGGCCTGGAGGTCAAGAGGGCGGCGGGAGGCAGTCGATCTTCGGTCTGCCCGTCGGTCGTTGCTCGTCTGACGGGCGGTGGCGGAGGCCCCCGGAATACTGATACAGCCAATGGTTACGCGTGCGATGGATAGGGCCGTCAGATGCCCAAACCCAGGGGGAGGGAAGTGATCGTCTGAGCGCGTGAGGGGTGGGTCACGAGCCGATGTGGGCGGCGAGACGACGCATCATGAGGACGAAGTAGCCGGTGAATTCGTCCACGTAGTTGATGGTGAGGGCGACGCAGAGGCCCTCGGCGACGACGGGGTCGGCGATGGGCACGTCCATCGTCTTGCCGCTGGGGTAGGAGGGGGCGCGAGGGCCGCCCGGCTCGAAGAACTCGACGCGAAGGATGGCGCGGTAGGGGCGCTTGTCGGGGTACTGGTTGGCGAAGTGGGCTTGCATCTCGTCGCGGCTGCCGCCGTAGCGCAGCACCTCGCGCTCGATCTGGCTGGGATCCATGTCCTCGCAGGCCCGCCAGAGGAACGGGAGCATGAAGTCGATTTCGAGCTGGAGGGGGCCGTACCAGCGCTGGCTGGCCGCCTCGGCCCGCATGGCCTCGATGTGGAGGATGTAGAGGCGGGTGAGCTCGGCCAACTCCTGGACGGAGTAGCGGCGCGAGCGGTAGGTGCCCTCGTCGAGGTTGTAGTCGTCGCCGTGCTCGTCCTCCTGGCCCGCGCTTTCGAGGGCGCTTTCGAGTTCCGCGAGGTCCTCGCTGTGCTCGGTGTCGGCCATCCAGGAGGCAAGGTCGTCGAAGGTGGGGGCGTAGAAGCCGAGCCAGTTGACGATCTCGGGGCTTTGGAGGAAGTGGTAGATGAACGCGGGCAGGTCGGCGGCGGAGCGGAGGATGCGCGGGAAGCGGTACATGGCCTCGATCTGGTCCTGGGCCATGGGGCTGCCGACCTGGTAGTCGAGGCGGCCGTGGGCGAGCAGCAGGGCGCGGAGGAAAAGGTTGTCGAAGTCGAAGTTGGACTTGAGTGCACGCTCGACGACGACGGGGATGCGTCGGGCGATCTCGGCAGCGTCGAGGACCTCGAGGGTGATGGCGTGCTGCTCCTTGAGGCGCGCGACCACCTTGGGCAGGGCCTCGGCCACACGGCGGGCGGGCGGGCGCGGCGTCCACACCTGGCAGCGGATGTGGTCGGGCTCGTAGTCCAGGTCGCTGCCTTCCTTCGCGATCTCCACGTAGCGGCGGACCAGCTTCTTCACGAGCGTGTCGGGGCGCATGTCGCGCGGATACCAGTCGAACTTCTCGGGGAAGTCCACGTAGAAGACGCACTGGCCCGCCTCGTTGCGGCCTACGACCTCGATCCAGTATTCCTTGGGGTTGGGCAGCTCGGAGTTGTAGGCCACGCTCTCGCAGCCCTCGGCGAGCTGGAGGTAGGCGCCCACCAGGAACATCTCCATCGTCGGCGTCGCGCGCCCCATCGTGTCTTCTCCGGTGGCGTCGGGGCAGGCCCACGAGCAGGGCTGCTGAGGAACACTGATTATAGGGCGCCCCATGCGGCGAGTCAAACAGCACGGGGCCGCTTGCCTCGGCTTGCCTCGATCTCTTACAATGGCCGCCACTGGCCGCAGAGCAGCCATTCGCCTTCGCCAGGAGCCGGACCGTGCCGACTTCGTTCGTCGAGCCCTCGCCCCTTCCTTCCTGCCAGCCGACGCTGCGGCAGCTCGAGTACCAGGACTGGGAGATGGGCATCCTGTTCCACTTCGGCATCCGCACCTTCCACGAGGGCCACCGCGACTGGGACGGCAAGCCGATGCCGCCCGAGGGCTTTCGCCCCGGCCGCCTCGACTGCGACGACTGGATCGCCAGCGCCGAGCAGGCGGGGATGCGGTACGCCATCCTGGTGTGCAAGCACCACGACGGCTTCGCCAACTGGCCGTCGAAGTTCTCCAGCTACGGCGTCGCCCAGACGCCCTGGAAAGAGGGCAGGGGCGACGTGGTGAGGGAGTTCACCGATGCCTGCCGCCGCCACGGGCTCAAGGTGGGGCTCTACTACTCGCCTGCCGAGTGGGGGAACCCGAAGTTCGATGACGAGAAGGCGTACGACGAGCACTTCCTCAACCAGATCGGCGAGCTGCTCGGGAGCTACGGGGGGATTGACATCCTGTGGTTCGACACCTGCGGCGCGGAGCAGCACACGTTCGACTGGCCGCGGATCATCGGCGAGATCCGGCGCCTCCAGCCCGGCATCCTCATCTTCCATTCGGGCGACCCCGACTTCCGCTGGGTCGGCAACGAAGCGGGCGTGGCCGACCTGCCCCACTGGAACACCACGACGATCGCCTGCCAGCCGGGCTGCGTCGTGGCGAAGGAGCGGGTGAACGACACGCCTCTGTGGCTGCCCGCCGAGTGCGACTGCATGATGCGCTGGAGCAACTGGTTCTACGAGAGGGCCGACGAGCACACCGTGAGGCCCCTCGAGGAGCTGATCGGGCTCTACTACCTCTCGGTCGGCCGCGGGGCGAACCTCCTCATCAACATCGGCCCGGACCGGCGCGGTCTGCTGCCCGACGCCGACCGTGCTCGCCTCCTCGAGTTCGGCGCCGAGATCCGCCGTCGGTTCGGGCGCCCCTTCGCCACCCTCGCCGACGGCAAGCTGAAGGAGACGGGCTGGCGCTATAAGGCCAACGAGCCATTCTACCTCGACCACGTCGTCGTTCAGGAGGACCTCAGGAGGGGCGAAGCCATCCGCCGGTTCGCCATCCGCTTCCAGGGTGCCCACGGCGGCAAGCCGATCACCCTCTGGGAGGGCCGCAACATCGGCCACAAGGCCATCTGCCGCTTCCCCCTCATCGCCGCCCGCGAGGTCCTCATCGAGATCACCCAGTCCGACGCCCCCTTCGCCCTTCGCAACGTCGAGCTTCACAACTCCACCGGCCTCATTCACCAGCACTCTTGAGAACGCCGCACAACCGAGTACAATTTGTGAAGCCTTCATTGAGGGCACACCCCGCCCCCAAGAGAGGAGCCTGGCAAGGTGCTATCAACCAGTCGTCCGTTAACGATGCGCGTCCTGGCGGCATGGTGCCTCGCCCTCAGCTTCGCGGCGAGGGGCGGACTCGCCGCCGAGGCGGACATCGTCCGGCCCGAGGCCCGGCTGGAGACCGACCCCGTGCCCCACGGCGCCGACGCGGCCGACGACCCGGCCATCTGGCTCCACCCGACCGACCCGGCCAAGAGCCTCATCATCGGCACCGACAAGCAGGGCGCCCTCCACGTCTACGGCATGGACGGCCACGAACGCCAACGCGTCTCGGACGGCTGCCGCCCCGACAATGTGGACGTGCTTTACGGCTTCAAGCTCGGCGACCGCGTGGTGGACCTGGCCGTCGCATCCACTCGGGCATCCAAGGCGAGCGGCGTAAAGGTCTGGCGAATAGACCCCGAAACCTGCACGCTGACCGACGTCACGGCCGGCGGCACGCTCCCCGTGTTTGGCGGCCGCGTGCCCTACGGTGTGTGCACCTATCACAGTGCGAAGACGGGCAAGACGTATTTCATCGTTGTTGACAAGGCGGGTCGGATCGAGCAGCACGAGCTTCACGACGCCGGCGCGGGCACGGTCAAGGCGGCCAAGGTGCGCGAGCTCAAGCTGTCATCCATCACCGAGGGTTGCGTGGCCGACGACGAATTGGGCTTCGTCTACGTGGCCGAGGAAAACGTCGGGATCTGGAAGTTCGCCGCAGAGCCGGACGGCGGCGACCACGCGACGCGCGTGGCCAAGGTCGGCGAGCACGGCCTCACCGCCGACGTCGAGGGCCTGACGATCTACGGCGCCGCGGGCGGCAAGGGCTACCTCATCGCCTCCAGCCAGGGCAGCAACACCTTCGTCGTCTACACCCGCGAGGGCGACAACGGCTACGTGCTCACCATTGACCCGAAGGAGGGGCGGATTGACGACGTGAACGACACCGACGGCATTGCCGTGATCAACCGCCCCACGTCGCCACAGTTCCCCGGCGGCTTCCTCGTCGTGCAGGACGGCAGCAACAAGGGCGGGAATCAGGACTTCAAGCTCTACGACTGGCGCGACATCGCCGGCACCCGCCTGCTGATTGACACGGAGTGGAACCCCCGCGGGCGATAGCCACGCATCCGCGATCCTGCGTTGACAACGCGGCAGCGGGCGCTACAATCAAGGTTGCGGGGTTTGGTCAACGGACATTGGGAACGAGGTGCGAGAGTGCCGGTCGTAAGCAGGTTCTTCGGCATTGCCATCGCCTTCTACTGGGCGGACCATCTGCCGCCTCACTTCCACGCAAAGTACACGGGCGATGAGGCGATGATAGCGATCAGGACTGGGGAAGTGCTTCGCGGCTCGCTGCCGAGACGCGCTCTGGCCCTTGTGGACGAATGGCGCAAGCTGCACGAGACCGAGCTTATGGAAAACTGGGACCGCGCCCGACGCCGAGCCCCACTCAGTTACATTACGCCATTGGAGTAGGCCATGATCCTCCACGTCGTTGAGGCTCATTACGAGCACGATTACACCCTCTGGGTGAGGTTCAACGATGGCGCCGAGGGCCTGGTGGACCTCGCCGGCGAGCTCTACGGCGAGATGTTCGAGCCGCTCCGTGACCCTGCCCGATTCAGGACCTTCCGCGTGGACCCCGAGCTGGAGACCATTGTCTGGGACAACGGCGCGGACCTGGCTCCCGAGTTCCTTCACGAACGCTTGATGGTGCCTGCTGAGCCCGCCGGAGTGACTGACGAGGCGTCGCCCGCGCCGTAGAGCTTTGCAGCTCCACAGGGTTTGCCCACGATGGCTGAGGGCCCAACAGCATCTGACGGTCAACAGGCCCCCAAGCGACGTGGGAGGGACCTCGTGGCGTCGAAGACGTGTATGATCTTCGGCGCCGGGGCGACGGCATTCTGCGATGTCGCTAACCCTGACCGCAGGCCCCCTCTCGTCAGTTCGCTGGATTTCGCCAGGATGTTCGAGGAGCCGCTGGTGGGCGGAATCATATCGTCGGGGGCCATGCAGAGATCATTCGTGCCGTTTCTTAGGTGGGGCTTGGAGTACTTCGGGGAGAACATCGAGGATTTCTTCACAGCGATTCATCTCCTAGGCAGGCACCACAGCTCCGAGGGACTTGTGGAGCGTACCGCTGAGACGTACCGGGATCACGAATGGAGGGAAAAGCTGATTGAGCTTGCGAGGAAGATGGTTGAGCTTGCGCCGAACGAACTTCCCAGGAACTTCCTTACTATTCTGACGGGCATTGTGAGGGAGGAGATCACGTTCTGCGTTGGGACCACCAGCAGGCGGCCCCACGTTCGTGGGGGCTATCAGCCCCTTTCGCAAGATCACGTGAACCTCTGCAGGCCACTGCGCAGTGGCGATGTGGTCATCTCATTCAACTATGATGAGATCGTTGACTACGCGCTCTTGAACTTGAAGCTGCTCAGCCCGCGGTCTTTTGTCAACCCAGGCTTTGACAAGGTGGCGATGCTGGGGAAGTACACCGCGTCAGGCGAGCCGGTGAAGCTCTACAAGCCGCACGGCTCGTTCAACTGGGGTGAGCGGCACATGTCGCATGGCTTGCACTACAGTGTCTTCCTGGGGACGCACCACCACGAGGACTATGACTTTCTCGCTCCCTTGATCCTCCCGTTCCGGGCCAAGTGGGAGGTTCTGGATGACTACCCGATATTCCGGTCTGAGTTGATCAACAGCCTCACGGAACTCGCGCAGTCGGACCAGCTTGTCGTGATCGGCAAGCAATTCAGGGCAGGTGACCAAGACCTTGCGGCCCTCATCAGGGCCGCGTGCAAACACAAGGCGCGCTGGGTCACCTATGTTGATCCCAAGGCTGCCGAACACGATTGGCGGCAGTTCCATGATGAGCTCTTCAACGCGCAAACGTACGTTAAGAGCACATGGTTCCCAGACATCGCGCACTGCCTTAGGGAAGGGTGGGACAGATTTGCTAACCTATTCCCACGGCGAGAGACGGACGGAGGTGAAACGCCGTGAACACGATGGATGCCGGAGGCGTCGCTGTTGCCCGCGAGGCGGACGTGTTGGTCGTCGGCGGGGGGCCGGCGGGGGTGGGGGCGGCGATTGCGGCGGCGCGACAAGGGGCCAGGACGCTCGTGGTCGAGCAGTTCAACTGCCTCGGCGGCGTGGCGACGGCGGGAGGGCACGGGCACATTTCGATCTTCAGCGAGTGGGCTGCGCATCGCCGCATCGTGGGCGGAATCGCTCACGAGATCGCCGACCGCGTCGTCGCCGAAGGCTTCGGCACCCGAAGCCCCCACGGCATCTGGTTCGAGGTCGAGGGCCTCAAGCTCATCCTCGACAGGATGGCAAAGGAGAATGGACTCGGCGTCCTCTACTACACGTTCTTCTGCGAGGCCGTGGTCGAGGACGGGGCGATCATGGGGGCAATCATCCAGAACAAGACCGGGCGACAGGTGATTCGCGCGAAGCGGGTCGTGGACTGCACGGGGGATGCCGACGTGGCCTTCACCGCCGGCTGCCCCTGCGAGAAGGGGCGGCCCAGCGACGGCAAGTGCCAGCCCGTGACGCTGATGTTCACCATCGGCGGAGTTGACTGGCCCCGCGTCGAGAAGTGGCGGACGAGTTTCAACATGGAAGAGGTCTGGGCCGAGGCCCAACACAAGGGCGACATGGAGCCGTTCCAGCGAGTCATCATGGGCTTCTGGTGGACGCCTACCCGCCCCGACCAGGTCGGCATCAACTTCACGCACGTCACGGGCGTGGACTCCACCAGGGCCGAGGACCTGACCGCCGCGACGATGGAGGCCCGCCGCCAGGCATGGCACTCGATTGACGTCTTCCGCAAGTACGTGCCGGGCATGGAAAAGTGCCACATGGTCTCGACCCCGAACACCGTCGGCATCCGCGAATCGCGCCGCGTGATGGGCGACTACGTGCTCACCGAGCAGGACCTGATGGCCCAGCGGCAATTCCCCGACAACATCTGCTACGGCTCGTTCTTCATTGACATCCACAACATTGACGGTGCGGGGATGGACGCGACGACGTGGCGCCCGCCGAAGGGTTTCCGGTATCATATACCCTACCGCGTGCTCGTGCCGCGGGGCGTCGAGAACCTGCTCGTGGCCGGGCGGTGCATCAGCGTCACCCACGTCGCCCTCGGCTCGACCCGCGTGATGGCGCAGTGCATGGGCACGGGCGAGGCCGCGGGCACCGCGGCGGCCATGTCGCTCCAGGACGGCGTGCCGCCGCGGCGGCTCGACGTGGGGAAGCTCCAGGCTGTCCTTCGCCAGAATGGCGGCATTCTGAGCGAGGCGGACATCGAGAAGGCGAACGGGAGTGCGACATGAGCAGATGGTCGCTTTGCGCCGCGTTGTGTGGCCTCCTGGCGCTTCAGGGCTGTTCGGGCCTGTTGCGGCGGAAGCAGCATGTGGTGCTGATGGCCGTCAACGGCCAGCCGAGCGCGACGATCGTGATCGCGAAGGAGCCGACGAAGGTGGCCCAACTCGCCGCCTTTGAGCTTCAGCACCACGTGAAACTCATCACCGGCGCCACGCTGCCCATCGTGGGCGACGACGCCAAGGTTGAGCCCGACACCGACCGCATCCTGGTCGGCGAGAGCGCCGCCACCATCGCCCTCCGCCTCAAGGCCGAAGACCTCCGCTCCCAGGAATACCTCATCCGCTTCCTGCCCCGCGCCCTCGTGCTCATGGGCCGCGACAAGGACGAACGCGGCACCGTGAAGTACGACGAGTCCGACCCCTTCCGCTTCCAGACGTGGCCCGACCTCTTCGACGAGCAGGGCACGCTCTACGCCGTCTACGACTTCCTCGAGCGCTACTGCGACGTGCGTTGGTATTCGCCGACGGAGGTGGGTACGGTGGCTCCGCGCTCGAGCTCGCTGGCGGTCTTCGGCCGCGACGTGCGCCGCGCCCCCGCCTTCGCCTATCGCGATATCGGCTGGCCGATGGGCATGAGCGAGGTCTACAACATGGTCAGCAGCCTCTGGCCGCCGAAGTCGCCGCAGCTCGAGGAGATTGACAAGCTCGGCTATGCCGATCTCCAGAAACGGTTCCCCGACCGCTGGCAATACATCCACGCGAAGCGCGGCATGAACCGCCTGTTCCTGCACCGCATGCGCCTCGGCGGCGAGAGGTACCAGGCCAACCACTCCTTCTACGGCTACTACCCGCGTTTCTGGGAGAAGGCGGCCGACCCCAAGCAGGCCGAGCTGTTCGCTGGGAAGAAGCCCGAGTTCTTCGCTCAGGGCTACGACGGCCAGCCGCCGCAGATGTGCTACACCAACGAGGGCTTCATCGCCCAAGTCGTCGAGGACGCCCGCGACTACTTCGACGGCAAGGGCAAGAAGGCCAACGCGGTGGCCTTCGGCGACTTCTTCGCACTCGTGCCGATGGACAACGGGAGCTGGTGCAAGTGCGATGCCTGCCAGGCCGAGTTGAGAAGGGCGGCGAAGAGCGACTTCTTCTCGAACGGCTACGCGAGCGGCTACGTGTTCGGCTTCGCCAACAAGGTGGCCAAGGCCATCAAGGAGTCGCACCCCGACAAGTTCCTGGCCACCCTTGCCTACGCCCAATATGGCTACTACCCGCGAGGCGTGCGGCTCGAGCCCAACATCGCCGTCCAGCTTTGCCTCCAGATCCGCAACACCTATGACCCGGCGATCCAGGACAACGATCTCAAGTTCTTCAAGTCGTGGGTCGCCAGGGAGAAGAGACGCCCCATCTACCTGTGGCTCTACTACTGCTTCCCTCAGGAGGTGGCGACGAACGGCCAGTGGTACTGCTTCCCCGGCTTCTTCGCCCACGGCATTGAGCGCTGGCTGAAGCTCTACCACCGCTACGGCGTGCGCGGCGCCTTCTTCAATGGCTGGGGGCAGGACGTCGAGAACTACGTCACCTGCAAGCTCCTCGACGACCCGACGCAGAGCGTGGACGCGGTGCTCGACGACTACTTCCAGGGCTACTACGGCGCGGCCGCCGAGCCGATGGAGCAGCTCTACCTTGCCATCGAGGAAACCTACTCGAACCCCGCCAACTACCCCGCCGGGTTCTCTGGCCACCAGACGAAACAGGCGGCCTGGGAACACCTGGGCACCGAGGAGCGCATGGCGCGCTTCGCCGAGCTGATGGCCGCCGCGAAGCAGGCTGCGGCCACCGACGCTGAGAAGCAGCGCGTCGCCCTCTTCGAGAAAGAAGTGTGGGACTACATGGTCGAGGGGCGCGCGAAGTACTTCGCGAGGGCGAAGGCGCCCGTCGGCAAGGCGAGCGTGCCGCGACTCCCCGACGCCGGCGGCGACGCCGCGAAGATTGACTGGGCGAAGGCCGCCGTGCTCACGGGGTTCACCAGGCGGGAAGGCGGCGCGGCCGACCGCAGGCTCGAGGCCCGCCTCGCGCACGATGGCACGCGCCTCTGCGTCCAGCTCGAGGAGAAGATTGACCCCAAGACACTCGTCACCGACGGCGTCGTGTGGGCGAGCGACGACTGGGAGGTCTTCGTCTCGAAGCAGCCCAGCCGCCCGTATCGCCAGCTTGGCGTCGGCCCGACGGGCGCCTTCGAGGCCCTCGCCCACGGCGAGGACGGCAACACGTGGGACAGCGGGGTCGCCCTCAAGAGCGACACCTCGGCCCCCGACCGCTGGACGATCCGCCTCACCTTCCCGCTGGACAAGCTGGTGCCCGGCGGCGCGAAGCCAGGCGACGTGCTTCGCCTCAACGTCATCCGCGTCATCTCCGCCAAGGGCGGCCGCCAGGTCTACGTCTGGAGCCCCGAATCCAACGTCCACGAGCCCGACCGCTTCGGCGAGGTCACGCTGGCGCCGTGAGCCAGGAGATGTCCGACGCCGGGAGTGCACGGTGTCAACGGGCCAACCCCGCCTGAGAGATTCTCCGCTCCGTCCTTGCTCTGCTTAGAGTGCCACGTGCTTGGGCGCCTGCCCAGGCATGGAGCGGGGCAGGGGAGAAGGCCCCTGCCCCGTGGGAGTATGCCGAGTTGTGGCGGCACAGCGGGCGCTATCCGCGAGCCTGCCGCTTGCCCTGCCGCCGGCGGCGCCAGGCGACGCCCAGGCCCCCGAGCGCCAGCAGCGTCAGGCTGGTCGGCTCAGGAATCACCTCGTAGCCGGTGGCAATCAAGTGGTAATCGAAGTACGAGCCGGCGGCGCCAAGGGCCGCCTCCTCGTCGGTGTAGACCCGTAGCCAGGCCTCCTTGTCCCCCGGCAGAGTCGTCGGGAGGAGCTGGATCTTGACCTCCAGGTCGAGGACGGGCCCGCCGACGGGGAGCGCGCCGCCCAGGTACGGGGACGTGCCGTCGGCCCAGTTGACGATGGAGAAGAGCGCCGCGTCGGTGCCTGTGATGTCGTACGACAGGAGCGTCAGGTCGGTGAGGGCATCCAGGTCGCCGTCGGGGCTGACGTTGGAGATGCTGAGGTCCTGAACCCTGCTGCCGCCGAGGACCACCCAGCCGTAGTCCATCGTCCCGTCAGGGGCGACGACGCTGTTGTACACCGGCCCCACGATCTGGCCCTGGAGGGTGTAGGCGACCGGGTGGGCATCGTTCAGGCCGTTCGGGCTGCCGTTGGCGAAATCGAGCAGGAGCGCGCCCGTGGACTCCGTGTTGTTCCGGCCGAGTCCGGCGGTGGGGGTGTAGATGAAGTTCACTGTCTGCCTGTCGAGTGGGGTAATCTCGTCGACGTCCACCGTGCCGTCGTCGTATAGGCTGAGGTTGACCGGACCCCCGACGAGGGCGAAGTTGCCGCCGGGATCCGTGATGGGGGGCCCGGTGAGCAGGTTCGACTGGGTCGTCGGGTCCCAGCGGAGGTCGAGATTGCCGTCGCCGGCGTTGTGCACGTAGAGCTGCGCCGAGTCGGCGAGGGTGCTGGCCGTGTCCACACGGGTGACGGCGGCGACGGTGCTCACGTCGCTCAGGGGCGCCACGCCGCGACCACGGAAGCCAATGGGCACGGTTTGCACGCTATCCGGATTGCCCAACCCGTCGTCGCTGTACAGGATGTGCCCCAGATCCTCATCGTAGATGGGGTTTCCGAGCCCATCGTACCCCGTGCGCACGTCGGGCGTATACGTGTAGGTCCTGAGTTGGTGCCCGCCCGCCGCAATGGTGTAAACGCCGCCGGGGTCGGGGGTGGCGGGGTCAGTCGAGTCGGGAGTGAAGTGCGTTGTATCGGTGACGGCGGGGAAGGTGATGCCGCTGAGGCTTCCCGTGCCGTTAACCAGGGCTTGCAGGTCCTGGGTGAGGGTGGTGCCGCCAGGCACTTGGGCGGCGTTGGGCACGAGCACCGGCCCGAAGTTGATGCCGCCGCCAGGCTCAGAGGAGAGGGTGGGCGTATCCAGGATGACTGGCGTCATCTCCATGCCGAAGATGTTGCCCTCGATGGGCACGCCGCCGAGGCCGGTGACGTCCTGGACGTACATCTGGTTTCCGCTGGTGTCCCAGCCGTAGAGGTTGCTGCCCGTGTGGGTCCAGACGAGGTTGGAGTATGGGTCGAAGGCGAGGCCGAACTGGGAGTTCCGCACGCCAAAGCTTAGGAGCGGCGAGGCAGTGGGCACGCCGGCACCGTAGTCGATGTCGTACCTGTAGATACTCGATCCGTTGTCCGAGTTGCCCCAGATCGTCCCATAGGGGTGGCTGCCATCGAAGTTGCGGTAGTCGTAGGTGATGCCGTTGAGGACCACGTTCTTCGCGGTCCGGAAGAGGGCCTGCCCGTTGCTCCAGTCGTCATCGAACACCCAGACCTCGGTGTGCCGGTCGCCGGGGGTAAGAACCTGGTGGAACGAGTAGTTGTGGCGTGTCACCGCCGAGTCGAAGTAGAGCTGGGCCTCGATGGCGGTGCCATCGTAGAGCAGGTCGTCCGTGTTGGGGTAGTGCAGGTCGCCATCAATGGGGGCCGGCCCACTCCCCGCAGTCTTCGCTGTCAGATCCAGGGAGTACTCGTGACCGTACCCCGACACGTCGGATACATATGCATCCCTGCCCGTCGTGCGCACGGTGTCCCAGATGGCCAGCGGCAACTCGAGCGGGCTGTTGCCATTCGTGTCGGTGGTGAGATTGCGCTCGTAGACCGCCCCCCCCAGGCCGCCGTTGGCCGCCACGTCCCAGCCGTAGATCCAGTTCTGGCCTCCTGTGCCCTCGGTCGTGATGTAGAGCACCGTGGCCGAGGCCTGGGTGCAGAGGGCCAGGAGGATGGCAAAGGACAAAAGCCGCTTTCTCATGAATTCCCCGCCTGTGTTGTTGTGCATCTCGAGGTGACGCGCGCTCACGAATGCATCCGCTTGAGGCTCAGATGCCGCACGCCCCGGCCCGGTGTGTACAGCACCATTCCCACTTCGCTCAAGCGATGCTGGAGAACCTGCAAACGGCATGCCCGTATGGGCATCCTGAGATATTTTTTATCTGAGAACCTAAAGCATTATGCCTTAACGACTTGCGTTGAGTGCGGCCAGTGGTCTGGCACCGCAGGAGTCGGCCATTTTGGCAGGATGTTGATGTCTGGCAACATGCCCACTGCCATTCTTGCCTCGGAGTCATAGCTAAGGCAGGTATGAGTAAGGAGTTACGTGCATGTTGATTCCTGGCAACACGTTTTGCGGGAAATCAACATGTCGCGGGGCCGTCACCGGCCCGCCGGGGCGTCCGCGCCGTGTCCGAGTCGTGGTGTCGAGTGTGGAGGGCGTGTTGCCCAAATCGGGCGCGCGAACCGTTCGGAGTGAGGGCTTTAGCCCGTAGTTGACGGCACCGGAGGCGGAGGATACGGCCTGAAGGCCGCACTCCGAACTGGGTCCCTGGTTCGGGCAGCACGCCCTGGATATGTCGCGCCAACCCCCTGAAAGGTTGCCCTCGCTTCGCTCGGCCCGGGCCCTCGACAAGGCCGGGATGACAAGTGCTAGGCGCTCACCCCCCATTGCGCACGGGTGAGCGCCTAGCGCAACTAGCTGGCTGAGTGGGACTCTGCGCTAGCTGTAACCTTTGGTAGACTGGGCGCTTACGGCCATCACGGCATTGGCTACGCCGCCCCCTGCTAGGCGCTCACCCCCCCTGGTGCACAGGTGAGCGCCTAATGGGCGAGACGCGTGTCGAGAGCCGCGCGGACGAGCCGTCCTTACCCCTTTCTGCGTCGCGGCCAGGCGGCCGCGTCGCAGTGGCCACAGAGTGCCAGACCTCAGAGGGACAGTTGGCACTCTGTGTTGGCACTCTGTGGGGGAAGTGCGCTTGACGCGAGGCAGGGAAGCCGTATGATGCCTCTGCCCCGTTCGCGTGGGAGGCCGAGGAGAAGACACAAGACATGAGGGACCGAGGCGAGGCCACGCGCGCGCTCAAGCGGAAGGCGGCTCGGGCCGTGGCGGCACTCGAGCGACGCTTCGGGGTGCCGGAGCGGGACGGCCCGGAGCCGCCGCTGGATGCGCTGGTGCGCACCGTGCTGTCGCAGAGCACGAGCGACGTGAACTCTGGGCGTGCCTTCGATGCCCTGAGGGCGGCGTTCCCGACGTGGGTGGCGGCGTTCGCCGCGGGGCCGGCTCGCATCGAGGCGGCGATTCGCTCGGGCGGCCTGGCCCGCCAGAAGAGCCGACGCATCCACACGCTGCTCGGCTGGGTGCGCGAGCGCTTCGGGGCCTTCGACCTCGACGCCGTCCATCGGATGCCGACCGAGGAGGTGTTCGCGACCCTTCTGCCGCTGGAAGGCGTGGGGGTGAAGACGATCGCCGTGATGCTCCTCTTCGCGTGCGGGCGCGACTGTTTCGCGGTGGACACCCACGTGCACCGCATCGTGCGGCGATTGGGGCTGGCGCCCGAGACGGCGAGCGCCGAGCGAACGTTTCGCCTGATGCGTCCGCTGGTGCCGGCGGGCAAGGCCCTGTCGTTCCACCTCAACCTGTTGAGCCTGGGGCGCACGCTCTGCCGGCCCACGGGGCTGCGGTGCGCGGAGTGCCCATTGAGGAGGTTGTGCGAGTACGTGAAGCGGCGGTCACAAGCGGGTGCGCTGGGAGCGGAGGACTGAGAGGGCGACGTCGGCGATGAAGAGAGTGAGGGCGGCGACGAGGAAGAGCCAGGCGACGTCGGCCTGGCCAGGGGCGGCCTTGGGCTCGATGGTGCGAAGGTCGTCGAGGCTCGCGAGCACCGCGCCTTGGCCGTTTCGGGCGATGGCCTCGAGGGCGGGGCGGTCCACGCCGAATGCCTCCCACTCGCGCGAGTAGTTCTTGACGACGCTCAGGGTGAGGCGGGGGCCTTTCTCCTGGTCAATGATCGTCGCGTGGTAGGGTCCCTGGAGCGGCGCGGGGAAGGCGGCCTGGTATTCGCCGGGAGCCGTCTGGCGCAGCGACACGTCGAAGGCGGCGCCCAGCGGCGGGGCGACGCGTGCGGCGAGGTGGAGGGCGTTGAGGAAACGCCCGTCGTGCTCGGCCCTCACGGTGAGGAGCATCTCGTCGCCGCGCTCGGCGGCCTCGGCCTCGAAGCCGGGCGTGTGCGGGGGGCGGGCCGCCCAGCGCACGGCCTGGGTCCAGAGGCGCGAGGGGCCGTCGGGGCCCCAGAGCGATTCGTCCCACGCCGTGCCGACGGTGGAGGCGAAGGCGACGGCCCGCCCCAGGCCGAACTGCCAGCGGGCGAGGAGCGGGTCGGAGGGCTCGCCGACGAGCCATTCGGCGACCGCTGTGGGCTTGGCAAATGTGCGGACGTAGCCGGCGACGGCGGCCGGGGCGATACCGCGCGCGATCTCGGCGCCGGGGGCGGCGCGGGCGGCTGCCCGGCCCTGCTGAATCAGGCTGCCGTAGGTGATCTTGCGAAGCTCGTCGAGGAAGACGCCGGGCAGGTCGGCCGGGGCCTCGACGAGGCGGAAGCTGGCCCCGGCCAGCTCGGTCAGCAGCTCGATGGCCTTGGGGTCCTGGCCGGTCATGAGGGCGGAGAGGGTGACGCCGGCGTTGGCCATGCGGGCCTTGAGGTCGGAGGCGCGGATGCGCGTCGCCTGGTCGGCGGTCACCTGGCCGTCGGAGACGAGGATGACGTGGCGCACCTGGGCCGCGGCGGGGGCGAGGAGGGCGAGGGCGCGTTCGAGGGCGGCCGCCAGCTCGGTCGGGCCGTGCGGCGCAATGTCGTCGAGCAGGCGGGCTAAGCGGTCGGGCTTGGGCACGGGGCCGATGGGCTGGACCAGGCGCGGCTCGGCCGCGAAGGCGAGGAGCCCGAAGCTGTCCGATTCGCGCAGGCGGGCGGCGCAGCGCAGCGTCGCCTCGCGGGCGAAGGCGATCTTCGAGCGGTCGGCGACCCGCTCGGCCATGCTGCCCGAGGCGTCGAGCGCCACCAGGAGAGCGATCTTGCGGGGCCGCGAGCACAGGACGGGCAGGGCCTCCTCGACGGGGGTGCCGGCGTAGCCGCCGGGGCCGAAGCTGGCCGGGCCGCCGAGTGCGATGAGGCCGGCGCCCGTGTCGCGCACCCAGTCGCGGATCGCGCGATGCCCGGCGGGGGAAAGCTCCTCGGCAGCCACGCCGTCGAGCACCAGGCAATCGGCCCCCGTCAGATGGCTCGCCGCGCCGCGGAAGTCGGGCGGGCCGAGGCGCTGGACCTCGATGCCCTGGGCCGTGGCCAGCAGGCGCGCGAGCGCGGGGTTGCCGGGGGCGAGGTAGAGGACCCGCGTCGCCCCCTCGGCCCGCACGACGGCCTGGGCCGAGTTGTTCTCGGCGCAGCGGTCGGCCACGGCGAGGGTCGCGGCGTAGAGGCGGGTGCCGGGCGCATCGAGCCGGTCCTGCACCACGAGGCGACGGGGGAGGCCGGGCGCGAGCGCCACGCGCCGCGGCTCGCCCAGGGGAGCGCCGTCGCGGGTGAGCGAGAGCGCGGCCTCGATGGGCGCGGTGGCGAGCAGCTCGACCTCGAGGTCGAACGGCTCGCCGACCCGCACGCGGGAGGGCGCGCGGAGGAGCGCGACCCGGGCGTCGCGGACCTCGCCCGGCCCGACGGGAATGGCGAAGATGCGGAGGCCCGCGTCGGCGACGAGGGCGGCCTCGAGGTCGGCGCTGCCCGCCGTCTGCCGGCCGTCGCACAGGAGGGCGACCTGGCGGTCGTAGGCGGGGTCGGCGAGCTGCTGCGCGGCGGCGCGGAGGGCGGCCGCGATGTCCGTCGCGTCGGGCCGCACGAGCTGGCCGGGCAGCGACAGCTCGGCGGGCACCCTGCCTGGGGCCACGGGAGGAAGCGCGACGAGCGGCTCGGCCGCGAAGGCGAGGAGGGCGACGCGGTCCTCGGCGCCGAGGTCGGCCATGCTTTGGCGGATGGCGGCCAGGGCCTTCGGCGTGTCGAGGAACAGGCTGCCTGAGACATCGAGCGCGTAGAGGCGGGCGACGCGCCGCGTCGCCGTCGCCCAGTGCGGCCGGGCCAGCGCCACGCACAGGCACAGCGCGGCCGCGAGCGTGAGGACGCCGCCCAGCCGCCGGCGCCAGAGCGCGAACGCCCCCAGCGCCAGAGGCACGAGGAGCAGCGCCGCGGGAGTGAGGAAGTGAAGGCGACTCATCGCCCGCGATTATAGGCCCGCCCGCGGGAGTCGTCAAGCAAGCGTTGTCCTGACGCCACCCTCGTTGCGAAGCTCCTGCTTCGCAACGCCGCTCATGCGGCTCCGGCCGCAGAGCAGTGGAAGCGGGAGCTTCCGGCTCGCCGTCGCGAAGCGGGAGCTTCGCGACGAGTTCATGGTCGGGGCGAGGGGGCCGGGGCCGCGGCCGCCTGCTACTTGCCCAGGAGTTCCTTCCGCAGTTCCTCGACCTTCGGCCTCAGAGCGGGGTCGAGTTCCGCCGCCTTGTCGAGCTTCTCAATCGCCTCGGCGTTCTTCAGAAGGGCCTTCAGCGCCAGGCCCCAGTTGAAGTAGGCATTCGCGTATTGCGGGTTGATCTCGATGGCTGTCGCAAACTTCTCGCATGCCTGTGCGTACCTGCCAAACACGTGCAGCATGGCGGCCCACCCGCAGTGGGCCTCCGCGAGGCGCGGGTTGATCTCGACCGCCTTGGCGAACTTCTCGCACGCCTCGGGAGCCTTGCCCATCGCGCGCAGCGCCACGCCCCAGTTGAAGCAGGCCCTCGCGTATTGCGGGTTGATCTTGAGTGCCATCGCGTACTTCTCGCAGGCCTCCGCCGGCTTGCCCATCTTGCCGAGCGCCACGCCCCAGTTGTTGTAGGCCTCCACGAGTCGCGAATCGATCTCGACCGCCTTCGCGTACTTCTCGCAGGCCTCTGAGGGCTTGCCAATCGCGCCCAGCGCCACGCCCCAGTTGCTGTAGGCACCCGCGTGTCGCGGGTTAGTCTCGACCGCCTTCGCGCACATCGCGCAGGCATCCACCGGCTTGCCCATCTTGCCGAGCGCCAAGCCCCAGTTGTAGTAGGCATCTGAGTCTCGCGGGTTGATCTCAGCCGCCTTCGCGTACATCTCACAAGCCTCCGCTGAATTGCCCACATCGTCGCGCAACTTCCCCCAGGCGTAGAACAGAGCGCCCAAAGCGCTCGGAACCGGTAGGCTCACAAGGTGAGTTCCACCGACTTGGCTGAATCGTTGCACCCCCAAGGGCTCCCGAAGATAACCGTCAGTGTCGTGCAGCTTCCCCTGCTGAGTTGTCTCGATGTTGAAGCGTTCGCCGCGGTCTTCGTACCGGACGAAGGCGTGGTCAGGTGAAGTCACGAGGCAGAGCGGCATCCTGGGCTTCTGGCCAATACACAGATACAGGAACGAGAAGCCGAAGCAATCACCCTGTTTCAGGTCGAGGAGATGGTCCGGGGTCTTCACGCCAAGCTTGTTTGTGAATCCCTCGCGCTCGAAGAGCTGGACACCGATGAGGCGGGCTTTCTGGCGCGGGGTCTTGCCCGCGGCGGCTGCGGCGGCGACACGGTCAATGAGGGCGTCGAGCTTGGCTCGGCAGGCGGGGACGTCGAGGTTCGGGTTGAGGTCCTTCGCCACCTTGAGCCACTCGGCGGCGAGGTCAATGTCGTCGTCGGTGAGGAACTTGACGGCGGAGGTGGGGAGGGTGCCGCGGCGAATGTCGGTCCCGACGCAGACCTGGATCTCGACGAGGTCGCCCTGCCGCTCGATGACGCCGAACATGCGGCCCTTCTCGACCGTGGCGACGACCTTGTCGCCGGCCTTGACCTCTGCCTTGTCTACGACGACGGCGACGGTTCCGAGCTTGGGCTGGGGCGGGATAGGCTTGGCCGTCTCGGGGGCGCCGGGATAGGCGCGGCTGGCGAAGGCCAGGACGAGGAGCAGGCGGCGGAAGGCTGTGCGAAGTCTCACGATCGTCCCCCTGAACGAACGCTTGTCGCCCGCATCATCGCGCGGGCGGATGCGGCTGTCAAGCGCGATTCGGGCTTGGGGGGGTGTCTACGAGCGGTCACAGCTCCGAAGGAGCGTACTATGATGGCCCAGGGCAACGCCCTGGCGTACTACGAGCCACGGCCATAGTACGCCCTTTCAGGGCTGCGTGTGTGGTGGCCCTATTCCCAGGGCGTTGCCCTGGGCTACCATAGTACGCCCCGTCGGGGCGCCGAGCTGCGTGGGGGGCATGCTCCCCGCCCACTGTCGGTTGACAGACGCCGGGGAAGGGGCTAGGCTTGTGAGGTCTGTGATGCGATGTCCCCCTGCCTCAGAGAGCAACGCGCCTATGCGAGCGATGGTGCTGGAGAAGTGCGGGCCGGCAGAGCGCGAGCCGCTGCGGCTGGCCGACGTGCCGAAGCCCGAACCCGGGCCGCGCGAGATCGTCGTGCGCGTGCTGGCCTGCGGCGTGTGCCACACGGAGCTTCACACGGTGGAGGGCGACCTGGGCACCGAGTGGGTGCCTATCGTCCCCGGGCACGAGGTGATCGGGGTGGTCGAGGCGCTGGGGGAGGGCTGCCAGCGCTTTGCCCTGGGGCAGCGCGTGGGCATCGGCTGGCTCCACTCGGCCTGCGGACGATGCGGCTTCTGCCGGAAGGGCACGGAGAACCTGTGCGAGTCGGCCCGGTTCACGGGCCTTCACGCCAACGGCGGCTACGCCGAGCACACGCGGGTGTCGGAGGACTTCGCCTACGAGGTGCCCGACGGCCTGGAGGCCGAGCAGGCGGCGCCGCTGATGTGCGCGGGCATCATCGGCTACCGGGCGCTCGAGCTGAGCGAGATTCGCCGCGGCGGGCGGCTGGGCATCTACGGCTTCGGGGCATCGGCCCACATCGCCATCCAGATCGCCCGCCACTGGGAGTGCAGCGTCTACGTCTTCACCCGGGGCGAGGAGCACAGGAGCCACGCGATTGACCTCGGCGCCCGCTGGGTGGGCGATGCGAAGGACACGCCGCCCGAGAAGCTCGACGCGGCGGTCGTGTTCGCGCCCGCCGGCTGGCTGATCCCGCTGGCCCTGCGGGCGCTCAACCGCGGCGGCACGCTGGCCCTCGCGGGCATTCACATGACCTCGATTCCGGAGCTGGACTACGAGCGCGACCTGTACTACGAGCGCACGATGCGCAGCGTGACGGCGAGCACGCGGCGCGACGGCCAGGCCCTCCTGCGCCTGGCGGCGGAAATCCCCCTCCGCACCGACACGATGGCGTATCCCTTGACCGATGCCAACAAGGTGCTGTGCGCCCTGAAGCGCCGCGAGGTGCGCGGAGCCGCCGTGCTGATCCCGTGAGCATTGGCGGTTGACTTTTCCGCGGCCCGCTGCTATAATTCGGGGGAACTGGGGGATTAGCTCAGTTGGGAGAGCGACAGGCTGGCAGTCTGTAGGTCAGGGGTTCGAGCCCCCTATCCTCCACCAGGTCAAGAGGCCGAATCTCAGCCGTATGCGCTTGAGATTCGGCCTCTTGCGTTTCCGGGAGCCCGTTCCCCCACAGGCTGGAAGCCTGTGGCGTCGTGGAGACTACTTGACCTTGTAGACGTGCACCAGCGGATGGGCCTCGGTGCCGACGCGGTAACAGCCCGTCCGCACGAGATAGAGCTTCCTCTCTCCCGCATCGAAGCAAGAGCCGGTGGCTGTTCCTCCCATCCCGTCGGAGTCCTTCGCCATCAGGTACGGCACGACCGAGCCGGGCTTCCTGGCTCCCTTGGCCACGTCGCCGAGGTCCCTGGGATTGTAGAAGTACCAGTACTGCGCGCTCCCGGCCGAGCGGATGGCGCCGTAGTCGTACCCCATTCTGCCGGTGCCCAGCCTGACGAAGGCGATGTAGGCGTGCGAGTCGGGCAGGTCAATGAACACGCCGCTGTGGCAACAGTCGTCGAAGGTCCAGTAGCCGCTGCCGGCGTTCTCGGGCGGGTCGGCCCAGAAGCCGCAGTTGGCGCTGAAGTAATTGCCGTCTCTGGGCGCCTTGGCCGGGCTCTTGTAGCCGAGAAGCTCCACCAGGTCCACGTCCTTGCCCTGGTTGGCGGGGTCCGGGTCGGCGATGGCGCCCAGGGCGGGGCCGCGGCTGGCGGGACCACAGATGCTGTAGTAGCCGCCGAAGCCCAGCGCCAGCGTCCTGCCCCCGGTGTACCGCTCGGCGAACTCGCGGGAGAGCCTGGTCACGCCGCCCCAGTGCCACTTCTGGTTGGGCACGGTCCATGACCCCACAACCGTGACGGTGCCGTCGTCGCCCAGCTTGCAGGCGTTCAGCACGGGCAGGGGGCCGCCCGTCCAGTAGCCGTGGTAGTAGGTCCAGTACAGGGTCTTCGTCCCCTCGTCCCACCAGAGGCCGCCGTTCGGAGAGACCTTGCTGGCGGAGAGCGGTCCCCAGTCCTTCTTGACTTCGGCCACCTTCAGCGGGGCGGCGTTGCGGTTCTCGAACTTCGCCAGTGCGGGGATCTCGATCTCGCAGAGCGTTTGGCCCGGGTGCGTGTAGTTCAGGAGCAGGCGCAGGGAGCCATCCTTGGCCTTGCGGAGGGCCAGTCCACATTCCGAGTAGCCCGCGCCGCCGCGGCCCACCTTCGGCGGCACCTTGAACGAGCCGAGGTACTCGAAGTCCTCGATGGTCAGGACGCGCTTGCCCTTCTCGTCGGGCGGCGGCAGCGCCGGCGGCGGAACAGCGGGGCCTTCCTCCCGCTTCTCGACTACGATGGTCTCCTTCGCCGTCGGCTCGCCGAAGCACCCGGGTTTGCCAGCGACCCTCCACCGGAACCCGTACTCCCCCGGCGTGCTGGGAGCCTTGAGGTTGGACTTGTAGGTGAACTCCTGCCCTGGCGCCACGGTGGTTCCTTGGCCCTGGATGATGTAGTTCGTGCCCCAGGTCGTGTTGCCCTCGGGGTCCTGGGAACGGAGCCTCGTGGGCGTGATGTCCCGCCCTTCCCGCCAGGTTTGGGTGCCGGTGTTCCTCATGGTGATGGTCGCGTGGAAGACCTGGTCGGTGACGAGGCGCTTCGGCACCTGCATCGTCACGAACCTGGCGTCCCACTCGGGCGCCGGCTGTGCCTCGCCGCTCTCCGCCGCGCCGAGGAGGGCCGCCGCCAGGGCCGCGGCCACGGTGAAGTGCACCACGCAGGCCCATCGCTCCGCTCGGTCCACGTCGCTCACTCCTTGTGCCTTCGGCGTCGGGTCGCCCGGGGCTACTTCGGCTGCTGCTTGCGTTCGCAGGCGGCGCAGGCATCCTTGTCGGCGCCCAGGTACTCGAACTTGCCGCACAGCGAGCAGTACCAGGCCAGCTCGGTGGGGTCGCTCTGCTCCTTGCCGCACTTCCCGCACGGGTCGGACTTGCTGACGTAGATCTGCCAGGCCCCGCAGTACTTGCAGTAGCTCATGCGTGCTTCTCCTCGGTGGCTCCCAGGGTATTGAGACGGGGGGCGGCTGTCAAGTGGCCCGCGCGCACACTCGCCACCGGCAGTTGACCGGCGCGGGGCGGCGGCTTATACTGTGGGCACGACCCTCCTTCGCCAAGGCTACGGAGGGCGAGAAGGAGCACGGGCATGGCGAGCCGCAAGGTGAAGTGCCCCGAGTGTGGGCACGAGTTCGAGGACAAGTCGAAGTGGGGTGGCAAGGACTGGGCGCTCTACCTGGTCGCCGTCGTGCCCATCGGCCTGATGGCGCTGGTGATCGTGGGGATGGGCGTCGTCGCAATGCTCCGATTCCTGGGCATCACGAGCCGCTGACGATGCCCGCGAGCAGGCAGGCCCGACAGGCCGGCCCCCGCATCACGAGCCTGCTTCGCAGGTCGCGGAAACACGACTTTGCCTAGTTCCCGATACATTCGCCAAGAGATCCTGGAGCTGATCGGCCCGGAGGGCCAGCGACGGATCTCCGCGGCCGCCGTCGTCGTCGTCGGATGCGGGGCCCTCGGCACCAACATCGCCAACAACCTCGCCCGCTCGGGCGTCGGCCGCCTCCGCATCATTGACCGCGACGTGGTGGAGCTGGACAACCTTCAGCGCCAGGTGCTCTTTCACGAAGGCCACGTGCGCGAGCGGACGCCGAAGGCCATTGCCGCCGTCGAGCAGCTCCGCGAGGTCAACTCCTCGGTCACCCTCGAAGCCGAGGTGTGCGAAGTCGCGTCGGGCAACGTCGAGGCCCTGCTCTCCGGCTTCGACCTGGTGATGGATGGCACGGACAACGTGCAGACCCGCTCGCTCATCAACGCCGCGTGCCTGAAGAGCGGCACGCCGTGGATTGTCGGGGGAGCCGTGGGCTCGACAGGGTTCGTGATGCCCATCGTGCCGGGGCGGACGCCCTGCTACCGGTGCCTCCTGGCCGAGCTGCCGGCGCCGGGCACCACACCCACGGCGGCCACGGCGGGCATCCTGAACTCGACCACGGCGGTCGTCGGCGCGCTCCAGTGCGCGCTGGCGCTCCGTCTCCTCGTCGGCGCGCTCGAGCCTCGCGATGAGGCGATGTGCCTGGATGTGTGGGACCTGGATTTCACCCGCGTGCGCATCCCGCGCCGGCCCGATTGCCCGGCCTGTGGGCAACGCGGCACCTGAGCGTTGCCCGTCCTGGGCGCAGGAGTGTCCTTTGCTTCAGTATGCGTTGGCGATCTTTTTCGGCGCCTTCCTCCTCTTCCAGGTTCAGCCGCTGATCGCCAAGTTCATCCTGCCCTGGTTCGGCGGCGGACCGGCGGTGTGGACGGCGTGCATGCTCTTCTTCCAGTTGCTGCTCCTCGCGGGCTACGCGTATGCCCACCTGTTGCGCACGAAGCTGCCGCAGCGCAAGCAGATGATCATCCACATCGCGCTCCTCGTGGCCGCCGCGGCCACGCTGCCGATCCTGCCCGGAGCCAAGTGGAAGCCGGGGCCGGCCAGCGACCCGACCTGGAGCATCCTGCTCCTCCTCGCCGCGAGCGTGGGCCTGCCCTACCTGATGCTCTCGACGACCAGCCCGCTCCTCCAGGCCTGGTTCAGCATCGCCCGGCCCGATCGCTCGCCCTATCGCCTCTACGCCCTGTCGAACATCGGCTCTCTGCTCGCCCTGGTGAGCTACCCGTTCCTCGTCGAGCCCGCTTTCGCCCTCCGGACGCAGGGGATTGCCTGGTCTATCGGCTTCGGCCTCTTCGCGCTCGCGGCGAGCTACTGCGCGTGGCGAACGCCTGAGGCGCCGGCCCCCCCGCCCGCGCCACCGCCCGGCCCCGCGCCCCAAGGCGAAGAGAAGACACAGCCGGACGCGCCAGCCGTGCCACGATGCGAGGAAGCCCCGGGCATGACCACGCGCCTCCTGTGGGTGGCACTCACCGCCTGCGGGTCGTTGATGCTGCTGGCCGTGACGAATCAGATGTGCGCCGACGTGGCGATCGTGCCCTTCCTCTGGGTGCTGCCCCTGACCGTCTACCTCCTGTCCTTCATCCTGTGCTTCCACAGCACGCGGTGGTATCCGCGGTTCGTCTGGTGGGTGCTGCTGTTCGTGGTCATGGGGGGCGGGGAGCTGTTGCGCCAGATCCTGCGGCTGCCCGTGAAGGCCGGTTTCGGGGTGTTTGGCACCCCCGAGTCGCCCGACCTCGAGAAGGCCAGTGCGTTCGCCAAGTTCGCCTGGCGATTCGTCACGGGCACCGGGTTCCTCGGCAGCGACATCGAGGCCGGCGAGCAGGTTTCCATGGTCCTGGGCGGCATCCCCTGGATCCTGAGTGAGGGCGTGGACGTGGCGATTCTCGGCCAGATCATCGGCTACTCGGCTGGCCTCTTCGTGTGCTGCATGGTGTGCCACGGCGAGCTGGTGCGGCTGAAGCCGAACCCGCGGTACCTCACCTGGTTCTACCTCCTGTCGTCGCTCGGCGGCGCGGTGGGCGGCGTGTTCGTGTCGCTCATCGCTCCCAGGGTGTTCCCTGCCTACCTGGAGCTGCACATCGGGCTGTGGCTCTGCTGCGCCCTGGCGATGGCGGCCTTCTGGGCCGACCGCAAGCCGCACCGCGACTGGCAGAAGAGATGGTGGGTCGGGCTCTACATCCCCGCGTTCGTCGGCCTCCTCGTCGCCCTCGGCGTCGTGCTCAAGAAGCAGGCCGACGACACGATGAAGGGCTGCCTGTCGCTCACGCGCAACTTCTACGGCGTCCTGCGGGTCAGCGAGTACTACAAGAGCGACCCCGAGAAGCACTACTACAGCCTCCAGAACGGCCGCATCTCGCACGGCAACCAGTTCGCTGCCGACGAGAAGCGCCGCTGGCCCACCTCGTACTACGGGCGCGAGAGCGGCGTCGGCCTGGCCATCCGCCACCTGCCGCGCGGCCCTCAAGGCGGTCTCCGCGTCGGCGTCGTCGGCCTCGGCACAGGCACCATCGCCGCCTACGCCGGGGCGGGCGACTACTACCGCTTCTACGACATCAACCCCGCCGTCGAACGCATCGCCACCACCTGGTTCCACTACCTCGAGGACAGCCGGGCCGAGGGCGCCGACGTCCAGGTCGTCCCCGGCGACGCACGCCTCTCCCTCGAGCGCCAGGAGCCGCAGCGCTTCGACGTCCTGGCCCTCGACGCCTTCACCAGCGACGCCATTCCCATCCACCTCCTCACGCGCGAGGCATTCGACGTCTACCTCAACCGCCAGGTCAAGCCCGAGGGCGTCCTCGCCGTCCACATCTCCAACCGCTACCTCGACTTGGAGCCAGTCGTCCTCGCCCTCGCCGACCACTTTCACTACCAGGCCGTCATCGTCGAATCCAAGTCCGACAAGGAGAAGCGGGTGGACTCGGCCACCTGGATCCTCCTCAGCAACAACCGCGCATTCCTCGATTGCGAGGTGATCCGCGAGGTCATCAGGAAGCACGACGAAGAGGTCGAGGAGGACGAAGATGTCCAGCGCCTCCTCGCCCGCCGCGTGCTCTGGACCGACGACTACAGCAACCTCTTCCAAGTCCTCAAGTGACCTGTGCCGCTGCCCCGCCCTCGCCGCCGCGCGCCGCGCCCTTGTGCGCAATGGGGGGGGGCGACTACGGGGGGAGGGGGCGCGCCTGGGAGAGCGAGGGCAGTCCAGCGCCCTGAGAGCCGCAAGTGTCTGAACGGCAGGACCTTATCGCTCGCAGCAACCCGCCACCTTCGCCCCACCCGCCCAGGGGCTCACCTGTGCGCAGCAGGAGGTGAGCCCCTGGGGCGAGGGGCGCCTGCCGCTGGCCCAGCCCTCCCAATCTCGCTCGATCATGACCACGTGCGTGACACGGGGGCGGTCGAGATGGGGGCCGTGAGCCTGGCCTCAGCGCTTGACGTGGGTGAGGGCCTTGATGCTGGTGAGGGGGATGCGGTGCTCGTTCAGGCCGGCCAGATCCTGGATGACCACGTAGTCGGCGCCCAACTCGGTTTGGGCGTGCCCCCGGTGAAACACTTTCGCCACCGGGAACAGGGTAGTACGGAGCCCCCGATTCGCTTTCAGGAGTGATAGCCATGAAGGCCACACCCCCGCTGCTTGTGATCGCCGGCGCGATCCTGTCGCTCTGCTGTGCGCCTCTCGCTGCGCAGGAGCGCGGCGCCGCTGCCCCCGCACAGCCGCAGGCCAAGCCTTCCTCGGCGGCCGACGCCGCCATCGGTCGCCCCCCGGCCACCGGCGTGGTCGTCCACGAGGACTGGTCGCGATTCCCCGCGGTCGCGGACCTCTATCCCAAGGGCCAACATCCCCACGCGGGCCTCGGCCCCTCGCCCATGCAGTTCCGGGTGGAGGGCACGGTGAAATACTTGCCCGCCGGATGGGATCCGGCCCGCGTCTTCAACACGATGCTCCATCTTGGCCCCGATCCATCGTGCGTGTTCCCGCGGGTGCTAGGCATCCGGCTTCAGCCGGGCGTCAACTTCACGTGGGGCAAGAACGGCCCCGGCCCGGGCGTGACGCCCTACGTCGGATTCCGCATTGCCACGGACGCAACGAACTACCCGAGGCTGTGGGTGCGCACGTACTGGCGACTCCATCCGGGGTGGATTCAGGGGCCGAAGGCATCGCCGGGCGGCGGAGCGCAGAAGTTCGTGGCCGTGGAAAACCTGCGCGGCGGCCGGATGGGCGTGTGGGCCACCTCGGGCGGGCCATCGGTCCAGGCCGAGGCGCTCTTCACCGCTCCCTCGGTCGTGGTGAGTTCCGCGCGAACCCACTGGACGCAGGTGCCTGGCGACGGCCACTGGGATCCGTTCTTCGAGAAGAGCCTAACGGGGGCGTGGCGGAGCGGCCCCAGCTTCGACGGCGATTTCCCCAACGACGGGAGCTGGCACGAGCTGGTCCTGCTGATGTGGCTGGAGGACAACGACACGCGGGCCAAGTGGGGCGTGTACTGGCGCCGGGCGCACGGCGGGCCGAAGAACGTCAAGTGCCTCCTGCGCCAGAAACCCATGGACCCGCCCAACGCCTTCGGCAACGTGGATGAGACCACGGCGGCGGCGGGCTGGATCTACATGTGCGGCGAGAAGACGGCCCGCCAAGGGGCGTTTCCCCGGCCGGCGCGGCTGTGGCTCCTCCAGAACCGCAACCTGCGCGTGGATGTTCCTGCCAACTGGGATTATGGCCCGGTCACGATCGTGGACGGGACGGTGAACCCCAATCCGTTCGGAATCCCGGCGGCGATTCTGCCGCCGGGCGTCGGAGGCCCGAAGCGCGATTGAGCCGGTATCGCCGCATCGCTGCCGGCGTCTGTTGCCTGCCTATGGAGTCCAAATGGCAAGTGCGCCGCCTGCCTGGTGCGGTGCCTGGTGCGGTGCCAGGCACGAATGGCGGGGGCCGCAGCCGCGCCCCCTGCCTCCTGCACGACGCTCAAGATGATCAAGATGATCACGCGCGCGCAAGGGGGGGTGATCATCTTGAAGGGGCCGGCGCAACGGGCGGGCAGTCACCATAAGCCACACGGTAGCAATCACATGCAGCTCTGACTACCCCCGGGCAGGCGGCCTCCGGCCGCTGGTCAAGATGATCACCAGTGTCAGCGCTTGACGTGGGTGAGGGCCTTGATGCTGGTGAGGGGGATGCGGTGCTCGTTGAGGCCGGCCAGATCCTGAATGACCACGTAGTCGGCGCCCACCTCGGTCACCTTGAAGGGGCCGGGGCGCTCGACGGCGAAGACGGTGAGCTGCACGGCCGCTCCCGCATCGGTCATGGCGATGTTCTGCCCGACCCGCAGGCCCGCGAGCACCCCGCCTGCCGGCGGCGCCGGCTCCTGGGCGTAGACGGCCACGACGGCCAGCGCCGCCAGGGCCAGCGGCACGGCAACCAGCCACATTTTCCTCTTCATCTCGTGTCTCCTGTTCACTGAGAGGCGAACGGGGCCAGCACATCTCCTGGGGCCAGCCGATACCCGCGGAGGAACTCGGCAGCCGACATGGGGCGCCCCCCCGCCGGCTGGAGCGAGAAGGGCTGGAGCAGCCCCTCGCCGGTCTCGACGGCGAGGAACTCGCCCTCCGCCGCAGCCACCCGGCCTGGGTGCGCCGCCGTTCCCTCCAGGGCATAGGCGGCGTGGATGATGATGCGAAGGGGCGGCCTGCCAGGCGGGAGCCAGAAGGTGAACGCGCCCGGCCACGGGTTCATCGCGCGCACGAAGCGGGCGAGGTACGCGGCGGGGCGGTCCCACGGAATCGCACCGTCCTTCTTGTCGAACGCGGGGGCGCGCGTGGCCAGGCGATGGTCCTGCGGGAGCGGGTACGCCTCGCGCGCCTCGAGGGCAGTGAGGACGCTCACGAGGGCGCCCCCGCCCATGTCGGCCAGGTGCTGGGTCACGTCGCCCGTCGTGTCGGTGGGGTTGATGGAGACGGCCTGCTGGGCGAGGATGTCGCCCGCATCAATCCGTTCGCTCATCCGCATGATGGTCACGCCCGTCTCCTCGTCGCCTGCGAGGATGGCGTGGGCGACGGGGGCCGCGCCGCGGTGGCGAGGGAGGAGGGAGGCGTGGACGTTGATGCAGCCGTGGGGCGGGAGCGCCAGGAGGCGTCGGCCCAGCTTCTGGCCGAAGGCGGCGACGACGATGGCCTCGGGCGCCCATTGCGCGAGCAACTCCACGAAGGCACGGCGGTTCACGTCGTCGCTCTGAAGCACGGGCAGGCCGCGGGCAATCGCGAGTTGCTTCGCGGGCGGCTCCACCGGCACGTGGTGGCGACCGCTCGGGCGGTCGGGCTGGGTGACTACGCCGGCGACCTCGTGGGCCGACGAGAGCAGGGTCTCGAGCAGCGAGGCCGCGAATTCCGGCGTGCCCATGAAGACGATTCGCATGGACGATGCAACTCAGTAGGTGGCCAGGACGAATTTCTGCCAGGACCGCTCGAAGTCGTCAACGGTCATGCCGAACACCTGCTGGAAGGCGTCGGCCTGGATCGCGAATGCCTTGGCACCGGCCTCGCGCGCCGCTGGGGCAAGGTCGGCCTCCGAGCGGATGTGCACGAAGCCCCTTCGCTCGGGGACAAGCTCCTTGAGCTTGAGGACGAACTTGCCGATCTTCCCCTTGGTCTTCGGGCACTGCGAAAGGTAGTGGATGAGGCTCCACGCCTGCGCGTAGCCCGCACGGTCGGTGGGCGGGAACGAGGCGACCCAGAACTCGCGCAACGGTCGCGCCGTGCCCGCCGCGACCAGGGCCTTGACCGTGGCCTGCCACTGCTTGAGCCGCGAGTCCGCGGCGTGGTGCATGAACTCGAAGAACTGCGCGCTGCCCTCCTGGAGCCACGTGGGCAGGTTCACTTCCTTGCGGTAGAGCTGGAGGAAGATGTGGGTCATCTCGTGGATCACCACCTGCTCGAGGCGGACGCGTTCCTGGCCGTAGAGGGGCATGACGATCAGGGGGGCCCTTTTCGTGGGTCGGGCGAAGCCGCCCGACATGGCCACCGCCGGCCCCGCGATGGCGACGGCGACGCGGAGGAACTGCTCGCGCGTGGCCAGGAGCAGCACCTTGCACTTCCCCTCCCACACGACCTCGCCGTCGGGCACGTTCAGGAGGTCGCAGAACCGCCCGTACGCCCGCTCGCACAGGGCGGCGTAGCCCTTGGCGACGCCGGGCGGAACCGTGAACTCGAGGTCGAAGTGTGTGGTGGCGAGCTTCTGCGGCGCGGCGTCAGGCTTGGGAGGCGGCTCAGGCCTGGGCGCGCGCGGCCGCTGGCCGCCCGCGGCGAGCGAGGTGACGAGGCCCAAGGCAGCGAGGCAGCGGATCCAGGCGCTCATGTGCCGCCTTTCGGGCTCAGGGGGCGCCGGCGCCCCCGCTCTCCGCAGCAGGGCCAAGGGACGATGGCGGATGCACGACGATCGAGTCGTTCGGCCCGGCGGCGGCCCGCAGCGTGGGCAGGTGCCGCGGCTCGACCCGCGCCTGGAAGACCATCCGCTCGTCCTCGCAGGCGCTGGCCAGGATGCTGGCGTGCTCGTGCACGCAGGCCAGCAGGCGGCCGCTGCCGCAGTGGGCGTGGATGGTGACCCGAGCCTCGCGTCGGGTGACGAGAGCCAGGACGTGTTCCCGGACCTGGTCCAAGCCGGTGCCGACGAGTGCGGAGATGCGGATGTGCTCGGGCAGCGCGGCGGCCAGGAGGTCGGCCTCCACGGTCGGTCGCGCCACGTCGGTCTTGTTGAGCACGTTGAGCACGGGCTGCTCGGCGCAGCCGAGCTCGGCGAGCACCTGGCGCACGACTTCGGCCTGGTGGAAGCAGTCGCGATGGCTCACGTCAATGACGTGGATCAGCAGGTCGGCCTCGGTGGCCTCCTCGAGCGTGGCGTGGAACGAGGCGATCAGGTGATGCGGCAAGCGGCGGATGAAGCCCACCGTGTCGCTCAGGAGCGCGCGATGGCTCGAGTCGAGGGGCCACACACGCGTCTTCGTGTCCAGCGTGGCGAACAGGCGGTCCTCGACGAAGGCGTCGTGCGAGTGGGTGAGCGCGTTCAGCAGCGTGCTCTTCCCTGCGTTGGTGTAGCCGACGAGGCAGACCTTGAACTCCTCGCGTCGGGCGCTGACCTCGCGGAGCTTTCGGCTGGCGATGTCGCCCAGCTCGCGGCGCATGTGGCTCATGCGGCGGGTGATCACGCGGCGGTCGGTCTCGAGCTGGCGTTCGCCCGGGCCGCGGGTGCCGATCCCGGCCCCTGTGCGGTCGAGGTGGCTCCACATCCGCGTGAGACGGGGGAGCGTGTACTCGAGCTGGGCCAGCTCCACCTGCACCTTGGCCTGGCGGGTCTTGGCGCGGGTGGCGAAGATGTCGAGGATCAACTCGCTGTGGTCGAGGACCTTGGCCTCGGTGATGCGTTCGAGGTTGCGCAGTTGTGCAGGGCTGAGGTCGTGGTCGCACAGCACCGCGTCGGCGTCGAGCGCCGTGCACAGCTCGGCCAGTTCCTGGGCCTTTCCCTGGCCGATGTAGGTGCGGGGGTCGATCTGCGGGAGCTTCTGAGTCAGGCGGCCCACGACGAGGGCGCCCGCCGTCTCCGCGAGGCGTTGCAGCTCGTCGAGCGGGCCTTCGCCGCCGTGGTCCTCCCCGGGCAGCAGCGTCCCCACCAGGATCGCCCGCTCCTGCCGAACCGTCAACTCGTCGCGCTTCGTGTCGTGCAACCGCGAGTCCTGCCTTGGGGGTCGGAACGATCAGTTGCCGGGATTATACCCTCGCCCCGGCAGGGAGTCAAGGAGGGAGGAAAGCGCTGGGGAGCGCCTTGGCCGCCGGGGGCTCACTTCGGCTTCTCGGGGCTCAGCTTCGCCAGCGCGCCCTGGATCGCCTCCCGGACCCGCGCGACATCCTCGTCGGTAGCTTTGGCCGCCAGCCCTTCGAGGGGGGTGACGTGGAGGGTCTGGAGGGGCGCGATGGCGGCGGGGTCGCCCAGATCGGCCAGAGCACCGACCGCGGCCAGGCGTACCGAGAGGTCGGGGGACTTGAGTGCCCGCGCGAGCGGCTCCACGGCCTCCTTGTGCCGAAGCGTGGCAAGCGTCTGGGCGGCCGCGCACACGACGACCGGCTCGGCGTGATCGAGGAGCTTCACGACGAGGGGGCCGCAGCCGATGTCGTCGAGAGCCGTCAGCGCCTTGCATGCCCCGACAATCACGTCGGGCTCCTCGTGCGTCAGCTTTGCTCGAATGGCCGGGATGGAATCCTGGTCGGCGAATCGCACCAACGTGTCGAACGCGGCCTGGACGACCTCCAGCGAATCGTCGTCGAGCTTCTTGCGGATGGCGGGGAGGGACTCGCGGTCGTCGAACTCGGCGAGGGCCGCGCAGGCGGCGACGACGACCTGGGGGACCCCGTCGTCCAGCTTCTCGCGGATCGCCGGGATGGCCTCCCGGTCCTTGAACTGGGCCAGCGCGCCGCAGGCGGCGGCAACGACGACTGGGGAAGCGTCCTCCAGCCTCTGGCGGATGGCGGGCACGGATGCCTTGTCCTTCAGCCCGGCGAGTGCGAGGCAGGCTTGGGCGAGGACCTCGGGCTGCTCCTTCTCGTCGTTCAGCCTCGCCCGGACGTCTGGGATGGCCCGCGGGTCGCCCAGCTCCCCAAGCAGGCGCACCGCGGTCGCGCGGGTGCCGGCGTCCTCGCTCGTCAACTGCGGGCGGAGGAGCTTGAGCTGCTCATCCTGGCCCATGACGCTCGTCCGCTCGCGCCGCAGGCAACTGAACAGCCAGTAGGCCGCGCAGGCAACGGCCAGCACCCCGAGGATCCAGGGCAGCGCGCCCCGCCAGTCGAACTTCCTCTCCCTCTCCGCCCACACGGGGCCTGGGCTGGGCATGCGCCACGCTCCTGTCCGAACCTGCTCCCCACCGCGCCGGCGATTCTACTCCCGCCGTGCAAGGCTGTCAACAGCGCCCCCGCCGCGGGTGCGTGTAATCTCCTTCGAGACAGGTGGCCGCGTTCTGAGCCTCCGAAGGAGGCGGAGGAATAAAG
>Ga0307380_10000757_pt1 | contig 48663 bp, 62 predicted proteins | sample UN3MG_FD_202239 | JGI IMG/M metagenome (GOLD analysis project Ga0307380, IMG submission 202239) | Soil microbial communities from Risofladan, Vaasa, Finland - UN-3 | ecosystem: Environmental > Terrestrial > Soil > Coastal area > Acid sulfate soil | place: Finland: Risofladan, Vaasa | collected... | reverse complement strand
CGATCGAGCCGTACATGGAGGACTGCACTGCAGATCAACTAAGCGATACGTTCGCACGGCTGGCCGGACGCACAGGCGTCATAGAGGGGACGATACAAACGTACAGGGACTTCAGGGGGAGGGACGGGCTCGGCGATGACTGACCTGCTACCCTCCCAGGCATGTCCAATCGCAGTGTTCAGCTTAGAGGCCCCGACAACAACACACCCGCGGCAGTTGACAGCTTCTCGGGTCATCTAGTCGTGATGGACAGCGTCCACGCGCAAACTCATGCCGGCCGCCTATTCGGGACTGGGGTGTTTGATGTCGCGCTGGCGGATGCTGCTAGCCTGGACCTGCTGATCATCACCGCGGCGAGTGGTGTAAATCACCTTCGGGCGGACATCGTTGCTGAAGGAAACTCAGTCGGGTTTTTGTATGAAGGAACAACGGTCACCGCAAACGGCACCCCTATCGTTCCAGTAAACAGGAACAGGCTCAGCGCCAACGTCGCCTCAGCTCAGTTTTTCACGGCCCCTTCACTCCAGACGCTAGGTACAGAACTCGGGCGTGGCTATCTCGTTGGGGGAGACAAAAGCAAGACAGTCGGAGACGACTCCTCAACTTTTTCGGAATGGCTGCTTGCCCCTAGCACAACGTATATGATCCGCCTCACCAATATTTCAGCCGGTCCTGAGATTGCTTCTCTCAACGTTATATTCTACGACACGTCCATCGCCTAGTTAACCACGCTCTCGTCAGCGCCGGCGAGATCGAGCGACGCGTGTTGGGCTTCGCAAAGGGCCCGGTACACGGGCTCGAGAAGCGGCGTTCCCGACATCACCAGCGACATCAGCATTGCATGTGAGTGGCCCAGGGAGACGGCTTCCATGTCCCCGGGTATGTGCAGGTGGAGTGAGCCGTCAGCTTTCGCGACGATCGCGGCGTCGCCTTCCTCTAATGAGATCTGGCTCTCCTCGCTCCATCTCCGACCCGTCACCTGTGTGTAATCCTGATTCTTCAATTTCTCTATCCACGGCCTGACCATCTCGATGGTAGCCTTTACGCCCGTGCCGGCCTCCCCTGGGCATGTCCCGGAAGGCGTCACGCGCAAACTTTCGAATTCCTTTTATCGTATCTTTCGTCGCCATCCTGCCACCGCTAGGGCCAGTACCCCCATCGCCAGCATAACAAGGAGGCCGGGTTCGGGTACAGACCACATCCTGGCCTGAGGCATTGGAACCTCGTTGCTAGCGGGGGAGACCCTCGTCTCGAGAAGAATTGCCTGCTCCTCCGGGGTCATGTTGACGCTGGCCCAGATGTCGGCCGATTGTTCCCGACGCAGCGTCACATGCATGTGCGCGTTGGTCATCGTCTCGCCTTCGCGGAAGGTTCCGAAGCGCCCACGGAGCAGGCCTCCCCCGATGTCCTGGATGTCAGTGACATTCGAGCAGGACAGTTCATCGACGTTCACGCGAAAACTTTCGTAGCAAAGCTGGTAGCTGATCAACGGAAATTCCGGATCCACCACGCGTCCGTCGTCACGAAAGTCTACCTGGAACTGTTCACTGACGACGTTTGTGTCAGGATACGTCTGCCCTTCGTATTCAAACGGCATAACTATTGCCTCACACACGCACCGGTGAAGTCGAAGTAAGCCGTCGCGCTACCGCCCACGGTTACGTCGTTTGTGTCCCGGGTTTGTGACCCACGTTGGTGGTACCCGGCGCGACCCTCTTCGTAGTCACCGTTGCTCTCAGAGCCGAACACGCCTAGCTCGATCCCTGATAGGCAGGGCTTTTGGCTGGTAGCGCAGCCAACAGCAAGCAGCATAGACAAAAATAGACAAACACGCATCAGAAAATCTCCTCGTTTGGCATGGGCATTTCGATCTCTACCTCATCCGGGGCATCGATCCAATCACCCTGTTTATATACTTTCATCCATTGCTCGCGGCAAACGTCCAGGTTGGAGAACTGGTAGACCCGACGACGCCCCTGGGAGACCGACGACAGCCCGAGTTTCGGGGCGGCGACCTTCGAAAGAAAGCGTCCGAGATGAACGTTGTTTCTTGGAGAGCGGTGACTATTTCGCTTCGTGTACTCCAGGTAATCGTCAAAGAGAGTCTGGGTCAGCATGAGTTGTGGCCACGGAACGCTACTCGGATCTTCGTTGAGCATCTGACCGCTGCACAGTTTCGTGTACCACCACTCCTCTTCGAGGTTGTAGCTCTGGAGCTGCTGCTCTTGTAGCGCCTTGGTGGTCGGCACAGTTCGCACGTTGAAGCCTGTCAGATCGTGGTTTAACAGGGAATACAGAAACCCCTCCCGTCCACCGTTGTCCATCTGCTTCTGGATCGCACCGAAATACGCGATGTCCTGCTTGTGATCCTCGCTGACGTCAAGCACCAGGAAGCGACGCTCGCTCCGGCTGTGGGCGGGAACGACCCAGTCATGGTTCGACGCCATCATCAGGTGGATGCAGTTAGTCGCGGCTTCGATGTCGATACCTTTCGACTCAACTGCCATAACGTCCTCAGTCACGATCATCTTCAGCGCGCCTTCGTGCTTCTTGTCGCCAGCGTAGAAAGCCTCGTCCGCGAACAGGAAGACGCAGTCACGGAGATGGGCGTTGAAGTTCCCGACCAACTGGCTGGAGTGGCCGACCTGTAGATAGTGTCTGCCCAAAAGGGCGCCTAGCTGCTTCGCGACGAATGACTTTCCCGTGCCCTGTTCACCACGCAGAACAACCGCCGTCTGTCCGGGTTCACCGGGTCGCTGGATCATGCGAGCCATCCACCCCAGTAGGTAGCTGAAGAGCCTGTCATTGCCCCGGCAGACGTTCTCTCGGATGTGCTCCTGGAGCTTGTCCCACTTCCCTGGGCGGGCTTCACATGCGAATCCTCGCCAGAGATTATACGCGTCCGGAACTTCTTTGTTTGGCACAAAAACAACCCTCTTAAATTGACGACGTTCAACGTTCTTCAACCACCAGTCACCGAGTGGCATGTACTTTGGATTTCCATCCTTATCGGCTCCGACTTCAACGGATCGATTCATGTGGGCGTTCCTGAAATCTCCGAAGCTGAGGTTCGTGAGACGCGAGCGCTGCAAGATCGGATCCGTGATCTCCTCTACCACGCGGCACTTGCCGCCGTAATTTTCGATCACCGCATAGCGGTCATTCATTTCGGCCAGCTTAGGGTCAATGGCGAATTCCTTCGCCTTCCCGATTTGTCGCTTGGCATAACTCTCGACGTTGACGCCCTTGTCGAGCACAGAATCGCTGATGCCGAAGTCGGGGTCCGTGATCAGCGAATAGATGACCTCGTCGGGCACGCTGCAGCGCACGAGATTACAGACACAGTCGAACAGCCAGCTCGATCGTGAATCATCATCCTTCGGCGGCTCGTCGGGGTGACGGCCCTGGACGACGATGACCTTGACCCGATCAGGTACGTTCCATTCGTCCAGTTCCTCCATCGTGCCGATGCGGGGAACGTTTCCACTGACATCGACGGTCTGCGTGGAGGTGCCAAACATCTCACCGCTTTGCGTCGGAGCGGCTGGCGTGAAGTCAGAGAGCGGGTAGACGCGGGAGTGATCGAAAACTTTTAGGGTGGCCGTCTCTTCCGAGCGCCCCTTCTTTCGCTTCTTCACGTCTGGAATGTTGACTGTCCCAGGCAGACGCATGATGCGATCGACGTTATGGCAATCGTCAGCACCGAACAGCAGTTCGAGCTGCAGGTTCCAACGCTTGGCCGTCTCCGCGAGCGCGATGTCGCCATTGATCTCGTATTCTTCGTCAAGTCGCCAGAACCCTTGGTAGCCGCCGCCGGAGAAGATGATCACTGTGGGTTTCGGGACACCGGCTGGCGGACTCGTCAGTTGGGCATACGCTCGCTCGCGTTCGTCGTCTAGGTTCTTTCCTTCACGGGGATCAACATCGACGTGTAACCACTTCATACCGCGCATCTCGGTGCGGCCCGCCTTCTTTGTCATTGGGCCGATGGTCGGATTGACGTGGAAGTAGATGTTACGAGTGCCGTTGTATAGGTCGAGCCATTCCGCGCATTCGACGTCGGTTTCTGAATCAAATGTGGCCGTTGTGATCGATTTTCGATCAACAGCAATAGCGGTCAGAACCCAGAGCCCTTGTGGCTCCCACTGTTTCAGGAATGCAATCGACGCGGGTGTGTCTGTCATCTTCTCAACGTTTCGTCCAGATCGGCGGTGGCAACGCGCCCGTATGAATGCAGTATTGCGCAGTCGACGAGTCTATCACGCGGAACGCGGCCGACAAGCTCCCATGCGGTCAGTCCATCGAACAACAGGTTCTCGACCGTGCCGCGGGAACCCACACGTAGCAGCAGCCATGCACCCCCGCCTGCATTCCACCGACGGCGGAGGAAATTGCGCTGCTGTTGCGTGAAGTGATCGATCACGACTGTCGTGTCAGCCTGCTTCGGCCAGCGAGGGAGATATTTCAGCTCGAGCCAGCCTCGTAGGCATTCCACATCGGGACAGCCTGGGTTGGCCGGGTTCTCGACAGCCTGCGGATCGGAGCGCATCCGCTTCAGCGCTTTGATGACTTGAGATCGGTAGGTGTATTCACTCACATCGATTCTCCCCAGCTTGGTCCCATCTCAACGTCCACCTTCGAAGGAACGGTGAGCTGTGGAATGCAGTGTTCCATGATCTCGGCAGCATCCTGGGCATCCCCCGCACCATGAAAACTACCCGTCAGTTCATCGTGGACCTGGAGCTGCATAAAGTGACCCGCATTATGAACATCGACGAGCGCTTTCTTCGTCTGATCCGCCGCCGACCCCTGCACGATGCGATTCAGCGCTTTCTGTGTCCAGTCGTACTTGCCACTCGCGCCAACAGGGAAATGGCAGTGTCGGCCCAGGATGGTCTTGACGTAGCCGCGCTCTTCGGCTTTCGTCTGCGCGAGCTTCGCCAGCTCACGGATGAAGGGAAGCTTCTCATCGAACGTCGCGAGCAGCGCACGGCCTTCTTCACCCGCGCCTTCCATCATGCGACCGCCGGTCTCGTTCGCGTACGCTGCCGCATCGGTGCGGTTCATGTAATCGAAGTACCTCGTATCGTCCCACTTCCGCCCGTACACCACCCACGCAGTAGACAGACCTAGCTTGCGGCACAGCTTCGCTCCGCCCAGGCCGTAGATCTTGCCAAGAAAGATTTCCTTTGCGGCCTTGCGCTTGATGCCAGCCATCTTCGCGACCATGTCATGGTTGTCGGTGGCCCGGTTCGTTCGATACTGATGGCAGGCAGCGACGGCTGCTAGGTGAGCTTCCCTGGAGATGCCCGTGCCCTTGTGGGGTCTTCCGATCGGGGTGTTCTCCGCGTAGTGCATCATCGTGCGCGGTTCCTGCTGCGAATAGTCGAGCGAGCCCCACGTCATCCCGGGCTCAGGTATGTAGATCGCGCGCCACATCTTCGCGAACTCATCGCGGGACGGTTGCTGTTGTAGGTTGGGCTTCTCGCTGGACAAGCGACCATACCGAGCGCCGGACCCATCATCCGCTGCCGCCTCACTCTCCGAGTCGTTCTTGCGCAGCTGGTTGAACGTCGAGTGGATGCGGCCGTTCACCATGTGCTCGCGAACCGAAGCGGCGAAAGTGGTCCGCAGCTTGTTCGTCTTGCGCGCCCACAGAATGCGTTCAGCAACCGGGTGGTCGATCGCCGCCAGGACTTCCTTGTCGATGTTCGGTTGGCCCTTCGCGGTCTTCCCTGGCGTGATCCCGATCGCTTGTAGCGCAGGAGCTACAGCGCTCGCAGCCATGATCCCTTTGCCAAGCCCGATGCGGACGCCGGTCAGCCGGTGAATCTCATCCAGGGCAGCAGCTTCTTCCCCACGGGACCATGCCTCAACCTGAGCCAGCCGATCCTGATCGATTAGGACACCACGCCGGCGCAGTAGCGTCAGGACGGGCTGTACGGAGCACTCGAGGTTGAAGATGTCCCAGAGACCCGCCTCTTCGATTCGCTTCTCCTGGAGCCGTAGGAGCGCCAGAGGCTCGTCCACATCGCCAAGGCCATACGGGCCCACGAATCTCGCTGGAAGCTTCCAGAGGCCCGCCTTCGGATCGACACCAAAGTGGTCGGCCGCGTCCTTGAGCAGGCTCTCGTTCTTCCCTTCGCGACCGTAGCGGGCGGAGATGGCTTCGAGCCCATAGTTGAACTGCAGCTCGTCCAGCAGGGGCTCTGCCACCCCGATATCTCTCCAGGTGCAAGCGCCCCCGATGAAATCCGCGCCCTCCTGGGCCATCCAGTCGCCGTCATAGCCCAGGTTGCAGCCGACGAGCTGCCCCTTGAACGAGCGCGCCTGGGCTGCCAGATACGCCAGCGCCGCGTCAGGATTCTCGACGTTGTCGCCGCCCTGATGGCGCAGCGGAACGTAGAACCCAGGCCCGCCTTCGATGCGGAAGCTGTAGCCAACGAGCATCGTGTCCGCGCGGCGCGCGCCGCAGCCCATCTTCTTGAGGTCAGGGTCTTTCGTCTCGACGTCGATCGCGACGCGAGCGGTGGAACTGACTGGCCAATTGGGCAGCTCGCCGAGGCGAGGCGGACGCCAATCAGACTCCGGCGTGAACATCGGGATCTGAGTTTCGGCACCCTTGGTCTGGTCGGAGTGCTTACGACCCTTGGGCTTCGCCACGAGCGGCCTCGGTCAACGATGTTACCAGGAGGACGGCGTGATTGAGCTGGTTGGCGTTCCACTTATTCGCCAGGATGGAGATGAGAATCTTTTCTCGGAAGTCGGTGATCTCGTTCGCGGTGAAGTAGTCGTTAAGCGCCCTCGGTCCGACTCCGCCCGTCGGCACGTAGCCGTTGTGCTGCTCTTCCTCGATCTTCATAAGGAAGTGAGCGATCTTTTCGAGATCCTGGATGCCGCCCTTGTCCCGCCAACGCGTGGCGTACTTGATTGCGCATCCTTCGAGGAAGCCGATTCCGTTTCGGGAGATGAGATCCCAGGGCTGGAGATCCCGGTTCTTGTAGTGGTCGCCACCGACCTGAATTGCGTTCGCGCTCATGCTGCCTCCGGTTTCCCGTCGATCGGGGGTTCTAGATCCAAGACTTCGTCGCCCTCCATGCTCACATGCTGGTAGGTTCCCGTCCAGTACGCAGCGTAAAGCTGCCTGTGCTTCCAGGAGAGTTGAGACAGATGAAACAAGTCCTTCGCCTCGACGACATATTCTTTGTATTCGTCATCACCATACGTCCACGCGTAGAACCAGTTGTGCCCCTCCAGCTTCTCCCAGTATTCCTCGATGCTAAGACGGAGCATCCGGGGCTTCGATCATCGCCTTCGTGATTTTGAACCCTGGAATTTCCTCCCCAAGTAGGTACGAAGCAACCACGGTCCCGCCTTCTTCGCTTATGCTGGTTACCAGGAGCAGGAGCACTCCGTTCGGCAGTAGCTGAAGCGCATGGCTGCAGCGGCCGAATTCCTCGTTGTCGCCGATAGTTCGGATAACCGTGAGACCCGCAACGATCTCAGGTGGTGTGATCATGCCTTGAGCAGCAGGTCGCTGGGCCTGCTGTTGTGCAACCCTTTTGTTTTTTGTGGTCATCAGTTTTCCTTGTTATGTGCCAGCAGCCGCTCGAGATCTTCGTGCGACGGCATCGGCCGTTCTTTCCAGGGCCACGTCAAGGGCGTCCAGCCCAGGAGCGTGAGCCCTATGAAGTATACAAAGGGCACGAAGGCGGTACCTACGAAGTAGAGGGCTCCGCGAACTTTTTTGCCATCAAAGAGCAGCGCCAACGACCTGTGCTGGAACCGCTTGTCCATGCAGACGGCCAGCTTGTAATCGATGAACGGTTTCTCCGTGAGGAGCCCGCGCCATCCGCCCTTGCCGACGTGGTAGCCCAGGTCATGGATATCGCAACAGTCGTCGAAGTTCGCGCCCCCGATTTCGTCTGGAACGAGCTTGCCGAACCAGCCACTCGGGCCGCAGCCGTTGGGAAGGAATTTGGTCGGCTTGAAGCCGAACGATTCAGCGAGAGTTCGCACCACAGTCTCCTATTGATTCAGCCGTCGCTTGGGCAGCTTCCGCCAGAATGCGCGTCACTTCGATTGTCTCCACTCGAGCAGCGAGCATGACGTAGGTCTGGACGCCACCAAACAGAATTCCGGAGACCATGCCGACTAGCGCCAAGATCTCCCTGAGCTTCACAGGAAGATCCTACGGACGGTCACCCCAAGGACGGTCCCTCCGAGCCAGAAGCCCATGTCCATGCGAGTGTCACGCGGTCGATCGATCGGCCACTGCAGGAAGAACTCGTACCCGTACAGCGTGGAAGCGCTGATGACTCCATCCTCGGCCAAGCCCAGGAGGAAACCGATCGCGGTGTGCGCAATCTGGTCAACGATGTTCTTCATCTTCTTGTTCAGGTTGTCGTACCATCTCGGTGTGGGAATCTTCATGAACCGTCTCCTTCGCCCATTAAGTGTTGCCAATAGTAAAGCATAGAACCGTCAATCGGTGGTGCCGGGGGCGGCTCGGGCGTGCCCGCTTTCTGCCGTGCGACCATCTGCTCAATCTCGAATGCCCCGATCGCCTCGATCTGTTTGATGAACTCGGCCCACTCCGCGTCGGTGCAGTCCAGGTCCATCTCAGCTCGAACGGGCGGGGAGGGCATTCTACTCGCAGCTCCGGCTTCCGGTCGCGGGGTCGAACGTGCAGGCCTCAGGTGCGCTGTCGTCGACAGCAACCATCATGCCTTCGCGCTTGCCCCCGTTCGTAAACGTAGTGCAGCCCTTGACCCCGCGCTCCCACGCGGTGACATAGATCTTCTTGAAGTCGTCCCACGGCGTGGTGTGCGGAACGTTGAGCGTCTTGCTCACCGCGGAATCGACGCGGGTCGCTGCGACGGTCAGCACGCTCAGATGCTCCGCGATCGTCACATCGTTGGAGACCTTTCCTCGAACGCCCAGGTTGGCGGTGCCGTAGTCTTGCAGCTCCATTTCAACCTGCCCTTCCGGCATGTTCACGAGCCGTCTTTGGGTGTGTCCGAAGACCGGCTCAATGCCAGAGCTAACATTATCAGCTGCCAGGGATATGGTTCCGGTTGGCGCAATAGACGTGAGATGAGAATTACGGATTCCATGTTTTCGAATCTCCTCTTTCGCGTCGGGGTGCAGCTCCTCGATGAACGCTCCCTCCAAGTAGCGATCTTGGTCAAACAGCTTGAACGGTCCCTTCTCACGCGCGAGCTTCGCTGATGCGACGTAGCACTCGGTCTGCAACGATTTGAGAATGCGTGCCTCGAACGTCAGGAACCCCGGTGATCCATAGGGATACCCCAATGCCTCAGCGGCGTTCGCGAGTGCGGTGATTCCGATGCCCATTCGCCGCTTACTCTGCGCCTCTTGCTGCTGCTCGAAGAGCGGGTACTTCGCACGGTCGATCACATTGTCCATCGCACGCACGACGGGCGGGATGTCCTCCGCGAACTGGTGCCAGTCGAACCCGACCGCTGCTCCGCCCGTCCCCATCTGCAGATACTTCACGAGGTTGAACGACCCCAGGAGGCAGGCTCCATACGGGGGTAGCGGCTGCTCGCCGCACGGGTTGGTCGCTGCAATGTCCTCGCAGTACCAGAGGTTGTTCATCTTGTTGATCGTGTCGATGAACAGCACCCCGGGTTCGGCCCAGTCCCAGGTCGAGCGCATAAGCATTTCCCAGATGGCTGCAGCGTCTACTTCTCGACGGACACGCCCATCAAAGACAAGCGGGAAAGCAGCTCCCGTTGACAAGCATTCCATGAACTGATCTGTGACGGCGACAGAGACGTTGAATCCAGTGAGACGAGCAATGTTCTGCTTAGCGTGGATGAACTCTTCGATGTCGGGATGATCGATGCGCATGACTCCCATTTGTGCCCCACGTCGGTGGCCCGACGAGGCAACGCATCTGCAAACGGCGTCGAAGATTTCCATGAAGCTAACAGGTCCAGAAGACTTAGACCCGAGCCCTCGGATATCTGCTCCACGAGGTCGGAGAGACGAGAAGTCGTAGCCAATGCCACCCCCCATGCGCATCGTCTGCGCGGCTTCGGTCGCACGGCCCATGATCGAACCATGACCTTCAATGAAAGAGTCTTCGATCGTACCGCTGACATAACAGTTGTACGGAGTGACTCCCTTGCTGCTGCCCATCGCAGCCTGGATGCGGCCCGCCGGCATGAAGCGCATGTCGCGCAGGATGTCACGGAACTCGCGGTAGTGTGGTTCGCTGTCGGTCATCGCTGACGCGACGCGGTTCATGGCCTCCGGAAAGCCCTCACCTGGGCCTCGGTATTTCTCTGCGTGTAGCTGATCACAAAAGGGGTGCTGCGGGCCGAACTCGTTCAAGGAATCTCTCCGGTAGTGCTTGGTGGGATCGGGCATCATACCACGATCGTGACAGATTTCGCTGCCCGAGTGATTGCGGTGTAGAGCCAGCGTTGCGCGTCGTCCCGAAATGCGCTCGACTCATCGAAGACCATCACGTTGTCCCACTGCGAGCCCTGGCTCTTGTGGCAGGTGAGCGCGTAGCCATAGTCGAACTCCTGATGATCTTTCTTCGTCCACCAATCGATCTCGGCGTCCTTTGGGTTCTTTCCGAAGATTTCTGTCCAGGCAGTGACGCCCAACTCGTAGCCGTTCGTGACGCCGTGCTCCTGAATGAGCATGTCCACGAGGTCATCTCCACACTCGACCCAATCGACCGTCCAGAGCGTGCCGTTCAGGATACCCAGGTCGCGGTTGTTCCGCAGGCACACGACCTTCTCGCCCGCGACCACGGTGTGGGTGGGGTCGTATCCCAACAGCTCGCGACATCTCGCATTGATCCCGTGGCGCGTGGCGTTTCGCCCACAGATGATCTGATCCTGGGCCATCACGAACGCAGGGTCGAGCGTTCCGCTCTTCATCACGCGGCTGATGCCATAGTCACCGACCTTCAGCGTCTTCCCTTCGCGCACCAGCGTCGCAAGGTGAATGATCGGATCGTTCTCAGCCTGACGGTGGATGCTCGTGAGCATGTAGTCCGGCTCGTGCTCCGTGAAATACCCTCCGCTCGCGACCGGCGGCAGCTGGGCTGGATCGCCCAGGACGAGGATCTTCGTATCGAACGACAGCAAGTCCTGACCCATGTCCATACCTACCATCGAGCATTCATCGATGATCAGTAGGTCCAGGTCACGAACCTCGGAGTCCATGTTCAGGACGAACCCTGGCTTGTTGATGTCGGTCTTTTCGCTGGCGATCTGTTTTTTCAGGGCCTTGATGCGACGCAACTTCCGATCGCTCACACCGCTATCCATGAACAGCACGCCCAGCTCAGACTCTAGTGTCTCGAGTCGTCGCTTCGACTTCGAGTACGGGGTGTAGATGAGCGAGTGAATCGTGGTCGCTGGGCAGCCCTTGCTAACAAGTACTGAAGCAGCCTTGCCCGTGTACGCGGCGAAAGCCACCCGACCACCGGTCGTCTCAGCAAGATGTTTAGCAAGCGTAGTTTTTCCAGTGCCCGCATAACCGAAAAGGCGAAAGACTTGTTCGGCTCCACCGCGATACCACTCCGCCACTGCACGCAGGGCGCTCTCCTGATCTGGTGACCAGTCCATAATATATCTCCAAGAGAAGGGACACCCCCCGCGTGACTCCCCAGTTACAGGGGAGGTGTCCCTAACAAACCGTTTGCCTGACTTGGTTCCAATACCCCATCAAAAAAATCAATGGTAGCCAGACGCAGAGAACATCTCTAGAACGGTATGCCTGTCTTTGGATCGATGTCGCCAGATTCGCCGCCCTTTTCGGACGTGGACATATCGGCCTTGGCGATGCCCTGCTTCACCATTTTGTGCATGTCCTTGCCAGCGAGGAACCGCTCATCGTTCGAGCCCAGAAGGCTGTTGATCAGCTTGCCGTTGGCGGGGGACAGCTTGAAGTTGCTGTACTCCTGGCCGGCCTTGTTCTTCTCGTCCTGCGTCGTGATCTTGACGTAGTGCGCGAAGAGATCCGGCTTGATCTTGCCGCTCGGTGTGGTCAAAACGAACATGCGGATGGCGCTCATCCACTTCCGGTAGATCTTGATCTTCGAGGACGTGAACGAGATGATGACCGGCATCGGCTCGTTGTTCTCGGCGACCAGAATGCCATAGACGTCGAACGTTTCGACGAGATCGTGGCCCTCTTCAGTCTTGACCGTCCCGAAGGGAAGATCGTTTGCCTTCGCTGCGGCGAGCGCATCGACCACGAATTTATCCGTGATCTCATAGGTTCCGACGAACCCACCCCCATCGTCCTGGGGAATCCACTCGTTGTAGATATGCTTGGTGACAGAGGGCACGAAATGCACCTCGTCGTAGCACTCCTGAGTGACGGTGTTGAAGAGCTTGCCCGGTTCGGCGCCCTCGATCCCACCCTTCTCAACGGACTTCACTTCAGGGCTGAGCGCCTGGAGAACACGCAGGAACGGTACCTGGATGTCGCTGTTGTCCTGGTTTTCAAAACCCTCACCCGAATACGCGGAGTAATCGACTTCAGTGCTGACGGCGTTTCCGGCAGTTGTCGCAACGGCCGAATCGTCGGCCACCTTCTCGTTCTTGGCCATGTTAGTAGGCCTCCTGTGTTGGTTTGCAGAGGGTTCTTTAAGGGCCCCCAGTGCTTCAGCCCATGAAATTCAGTTACCTGTCCTGGTACGCAATGATCCAGTATGGAAGCGCCGCGTCGATCTGTGGCCCCTGCTTCGTGTCCGAGACACCCCACCAATCTTTGGAATCTTTTTGCCAACAGAAAAACGCAGGGTACGGGGACTGGATTCTACGCTCCAAGTTAGTGAGCGAATCGATCGACATCGGTTTGCCGGTTGCCATCAGGTATAGCGCGTCGAAGTACGGGTTGTCGTCCTTTCGCATGAAACAATGAATCCGTTTGATCCATCGGCGCGTGCCCTTTTTTTCTTTATGAAATTTTTGCAGAAGGAAAAGTGAGTGCGCGTCCATCGCGTTTAGGCTGAATGAGAATGTTCGCGTAAAGATTCGGTTGTAGTGGATGGTTGTAAGCGGCATCAGGCGAAGGAACAGTGAACACGGTGGCTTCCCTTTCCCCGTGCAGGCATGATGCAGGGCCTTGACTACGAGTCGCTGTGCCGCATCGACTTTGTGCGCGCTCGTTCCTGTGCGCCCTGCGTGATCGATCAGCGACCAGTTCGTTTTTCGGAACCGGTTGAGGAGCGCTGAGATGATCGCGCTAACTTCCGACCTTAGCTCCGGCACGTATGTGAATGCAGCAGTCAAGCCGAACAATACGCCGCTTAACTGGTCGCGTGTCGTCTTGGTGATGAACGCGAAGCCTTCATGCTCGTACAGTCGGCCCGCCTTGATGTGCTGGCCGTAGCTATTCGTCGGGCTTTCCAGCGACTTGACCGCGTCGTATCCGATCCGTTCCCATGAACCGGCAAGAGGGAAGGCCCATCGCGCCAATACCCCCGGCGTACCGGATACATGAGTCAGGAGATAGATTCCGCCGAGGGCGTTCCGTGCCGCCTCAAGGTCGCTTGCATTACCGCGTGCAGCGTATCGGTATGCGGCAGCGGCAAGGTACATCCCTGTGAATACCGCGTTGTCGTCGTCGGTGGCATAGCGGATCGGCTCGATGTCCTTCATCGTCACAAACGAGATCCCGCAGACCTGATGCCGCGCCTGATATTCCGCTTCGATCTCGTCCATCACTTCTCCTCCTCAGTCGGCTTGTCCCATACTGGAAATGCAATTAGCTCTTCCTTGTTATGATACGAAAGCCGATCCTGAGCGATTCGTCGCTTGAGCTTCTCCGCAGCCAGCGCGGCCTCGGCCTTCTTCCTACCCCAGAACTCTGCCCGTTCGTTCTTGTACGCGGATCGTACAAATCCGACGGGATCGAGGTCGAACTTATCCAGCTCCCCGTAGGCTTCACCGACGGCCATACGCATCTCCCACCAGAGACCCTGCTGCTTTTCCAGCGCGGCCTCGGCCCTCTCGGCGCAGGCTTTCCATTCCGCCGCTCTCATCGTCGCGTCTTCGGTAGCGTGATTTTGGAGATCGTCTGCCGGTGCCCGCCAAGCATTGCAAGGGGAACCTCTTCCCCATCTTCGAGCTTGGCCCGGATGAAGGCCTTGACACTATTCGTCTCGACGCCTTCGAAGTGCGCCATGTTCAACCGGCCTTCGTACTTCGCGCAGTACTCAGCGAACTGCTTGGCTGCGTCGCCCTCGCCCTTGTCGAATTTGAATCCAAACTCTTCCTTGACCAGGAACTCGCCGTCATTCGCGATCAGCCATGCGATGGCTTCCGCTTGGCGTTCTTTGGGGATGCTGAGTCTGAGAGTCTCCGTGACCGTGATCTCACTGCCGTCCCGCAACTTGAACGAGGACATGTTCAGCGAGTCGAGCAGCTCGGGAATCTGCTTCCACGAGATCTCGCGCACCTGGGCCTCGAGATCTTTGACCTCCGCCTGTCGCTCAGCGATCTTCGCCTCCAGCTCTTTCTGGCGTTCGGCCAGTCCTGCTAGAAGTTCTAGGTCGCCACCGCTGACTTCGGTCTGGCCGTAGCCGGAGTAGTCAATCTCGGGGGTAGTCGCTTTCTGGGTCATTGATATCTGCCTTTATTTCGACGTACGCCTGATCTCGTCCTGACCACTGCAGGATATTCACACGGCCGTCATTCATATCTGCCGCGACGGACATTGCAAGTCCTACGAGGCATTGGTTCCCCACCAGTAGTAAGTGGTCATTATCCGAAAAAGTGTCGAGCTTTTCGTATAGCTCGGTGATTATTCCGCCGACCCCGTATGGTCTCGCGCTAGGCGACAGGAGGAATTCGATCTTGCCGAACTCCTCCGCCTGTGTCAAGTCAAATCGAGAGATCATGTCCCCGGAGTTTGGATCGACCTTCATCTGTTTCTGTACGACGTAGACTACAGCCATTCCGATTCCCTATCTCCGAGTGTCTCTGCGGACACCATCCTCTTTCGTCTGAGTGAGTTCACGATGTGATAGTCGATCGATTGTGAAGCCATCAGGTCGGTGACGAGCACCGAAGTATCTTGACCGATTCTATGATTTCTGTCCTCGGCCTGCAACCTGTGCCTGGGCACGAACGAGTTGCTGTAGAAGAACATGCTCTTTGCGCGGTTGAGGGTTAGCCCAGTTCCGCCCACCGCGGGGTTGGCCACCATCCACTGCACCTCGCCTGCCTTGAACTTGCGCTTCGCTTCCTCGCGGCCGTCCTCGTCCACGCTCCCGTCCAGGCGCACAGCGGTGTCGCCCAGGCGCTGCATGATCTGTGTGATGTCCATCTTGAAGCGGCACCAGATGATCGCGGCGTGCGGCGTGTGATCGAGCAGCTCAAGCAGAAGCTCGAGCCTGGGGTTCTGGTCACCGATCAGCTGGTACGGTTCAGCGAACTCGCCGGCCTCTTCCGGTGTGGGGAGATAGCCACAGGCCACCTGCTGAAGCCGGAGCTGGCGGACGATCGCGAGATCCGCCTCCCACTCCATGCCATCGATCTCGGCCCGGTACTCGTCCTTGATCATGTTGTAGACACGCGTCTGCTCGGTGGTCATATCGAATCGCGCCTTCGAGTATAGACGCGGAGGCAGGTCGAGGACATCTTCCTTCAAGACGCGTGACGAGATCCCCTGCAGCCACTCGTGTAGCTCGTCAAGGTTCACGTAGCCCGTGCAGAACTCGCCGCCGTTCGGCGCACCCATGAACGTGCCAAAGCGGTGCTTGAAGGCCTGGAACGTCGGGATCTTGAACTGCTTCCAGTAGTCCTGGTCGAGGAACCGAACCGGCGCGTAGACATCGAACGGACTCTGGGCTGTTGGCGTGCCGTCGAGGATCCGTTTGTAGACGGGGTACTTGCCAGCGGCGATCATGCTCTTGGTCCGCTTCGCCCCGGGTGTCTTGACCTCACCCGACTCGTCGCAAACCATCATGATGCCTTGCTTCATGAGTTCCCAGGCGAGTTCCTTCCCTTCCTGGGTCATGAACCCGGAGTAGGGCATGGTCAGCGTCTTGAAGCCAGCCTTGTAGTTGAGCAGTTCCTTCAACTCTCGCTTGTGCCAAAGTGTCTTCTTCTTGGCGTTCAGGAAGCTAACGCACAGCGCGGACTCAGCGATGCGATCCGGGAGGTGAACGGGCAGCTCGTCCGTCCGCCAGTTCTGGTGAACGGCGTTCGGTGCGACGACTAGCAGGCCATTGATCTCGCCCGCCTCGTAGAGATAGGCCGCCGTGTCAACGACGATCTTCGACTTCCCAGTTCCCTGCTCGTGGAAGTGAGCCCAGGCGTGCAGGTCGCGAGTCTTTTCAAAGTCCTCCCGCTGGTGTGCGAAGGGGACCGTCTTGTACTCGTAGGTCACTTCGCGGCTCGCCGGGCGCTGTCAATGTAGTTTTCTAGGTTCGGATATAGGTTCAGAACCGCGTCAATCGCGGCCTTCGCCTCCTCCAGCTCGGCGCGGAGATCCAGCACGGTTTGATATGCAAGGCTCCAGCCGTAGTCACCCTGCTTCGCTGGGTTTTGATTGTTCCCCTCTGCCGCCACAAGGCACCCGGCTAGACGTACCCGCTCCTGCTCCAGCGCAGCCTCGGCTTTCTCTATGCGAAGAAGGCGATCATCAAGCCGGATAGCTGCATCGGCGTTGATCTCCGTCAACCGATCAACCTCGGCGCGGAGGGTGGCGATCTCTGTATCCAACCGCTTCCACTTGCCATCGTAGTGTTTGACTTCTTCGTCGGTCATCGCCCCCCCCTATCTGTACCCTTTGATTCTCGGCAGTTCGAAATGAGGTCCGTCGATGAAGACCTTCTTGCCGGGATAGCGAGCCTTGCGGCGCGCGACGTAGTCGGCGACTTCCTTTTCCACGTAGCCCTGCTGAATATTACCCAAGCGGCGATCCCAGACTCCGCCCCAGCGGATCGGCACTTCGATCTGTAGGGAGACTTTGCGCGCGGCCTCAGCCAACGGATAGATCAATTCCCACTCCCAGCGGAGCTTCCCGTTGAAATACGGGACGAGATCCACTGCATGTCCGTAGCCGTCGTTGCCCTTGAGGTGACGGGAATTCATCGTGCGGCTCGCACCGAGATCCACAAGTTGCCGCTGTTCTGCCAGTAGACGAAGCCCGTCGTGGACACCGAAGTCCACAGGACTCTCGTCGAGCAGGCAGCCAACGAACTGCTGCAGGTCCGGGTGGACGCCTTCCATCTCTTTCTTCGATCGTCGTGATAGTTTCCAGCTCATGCTTTGTGCTTCCCTTTCCATATCGTGAGTATCTGTCGACGGCCGTTTCGCATCGTGGCGATCATCGACTGGGACCAGCTGGATAGCCCGTCGTTGTAGCCTTGGTCAAGGTCACCCCAGATGCCCGCGACTGCCACGCCCTGGAACAAAGCGGGCGTATGGAGGTGACCAATGTTCAACTTCGAGCTGACCTTGGCGAAAGCTGCAACCCCGCCCCGCGCTCCGTGCGCCCCGAGGTGGCCATGCTGCCCGAACTGGATCCCCATTCGAATATAGTTCTCGTCGCGCCGCAGGAAGCTGACGGCCTTGTGTACGCCCATCGTCTCGCAGACGTGGGCGGGCAGGTAGAACTCCTTGTCCCCGCTCTCGATCGCCTTCAGCTTCGCGAGCACACACTCTGTCAGGAAGATCGCGTTAGGCGGATCGTCTTTCCAGTCAGCGTAGGCTGTCCACTTCTCGACCATGTCATCGTGGTTCGAGTTCACAACAACCGTCTTGCACCACGGGCGGCGGGAGGTCGCAGACAGGAAGTGCGTCGCGCGACGCATCATCAGCTCAACGCTGTCCTTATCCTCAGCGTAGGCCTCGAACTTCTTGTACGGGTCTTTGTCGTCGTGGTGGTTGCGCGGTGGATCGAACAGGTCGTGCATGAACTGCTCGTCGGGATGCAGCTCGTCGAGGATCCCGCCCTTGCCCCAGGTGCGCTCGAACAGATCCGTGTCCGGCTTCTCGAGATGAACGTCCCCCCAGTTGCACGCGAACACCGTCTTGCCCGTCGCCTTCTTGGCCTTCCCTCCCTGGGCGACCACGTCCAGGTCATAGATCTCACCGCTGGGCCCAGCGTGCAGCTGGCGGACCCACCAGTCGCCGTCGGAGTTGACCTCCGCGACGAGGCAGCCATACGCGTGGTGATGCTCTGCCTTGATGCCCGCCTTCTTCTGGAGGTAGTTCATCTGACCGATGGTGCCAGTGGTGTACATGAACTTCGCGGGGTCGAGCTTGCTGGTCGCGACGCACTGCAGATCCATCGTCGCATGTGGGAAGATCGAACTGTCCGATCCCGTCAGGGTTTCGTAACCGGTCATCGGGCGGGCGGTGGTGGGAAGGTCGTTCGTGTGACCACACCAGTGGAGCCCTGGCGCGAGCGCGAGATACTCGTCGGAGAAGAACGGGGCGGCCATCGGATCGAACCAGAGTTCGCTCTCACGCTCGGTGGCAGTACCCGGCTTGACTGACATCTTCCCATACGAATTTTTGTTGTACGTGAAGCGGGCGATGTGCAGTTCCGCGTCCCAGAACTTCTTCAGCGCGAGGACGTTCTCCCAGACGGCGGGATGGATGTGGGTGTTGCTTTGGAGCGACGTCAGCAGGTAGCGCTTAACGACCTTGCCCTTCGGTAGGGCCAGCTTCCGTGCAGCGTTGGCCTTGATGCTGCCACCAGCCAACGGCTTCTCGTTACGAAGCCCCAGCTTGTTCACGTAGTGGTAGACGGTTCCGCGTGAGATGCCTAGCTGCGTTGCTACACTGCGGACGTTGCCGTTTGTCTCTTCCCACTTGGCGACGATCAGCTCGTCGCTTAATCCCTTTTGTCGAGTATCGCTCAAGGGGCGCTCCTGCTGTTAGTGATGTCCCATTCCCGCGGACGACTTGATGGCTGACCAAAGAAAACTGAAGAACCCTGTGACCATTAGCGCCAGAGCGACTAGGAAGCCGCGCGTCTTGGCTGATTGCCACGTAAGACGCATAGCACGGATGAACTGGAAGTCGGCCTGAGCCTCCAATGGATGACGAGCGTCCACCCCGAGTCCTGTCAGCGTAATCTGCACTGTCTCATGCGCAGCCTTTTTGGCCACATCATTGATCAGCGCTTTCGTCGACTCGTCCCATTCCATCTGCCGTAGGCTCCTGGTTGTAGTACCGGAGCTGCCACATCACCTCTTTGGTGAATCGAAGCAGCTGGCCATTGTTACGTGCTGCTGCTTCGTATTCCGTCGGAGCGAGACAGAAGTACACTTCGTCCGGATCTCTCCAATGCCCAGGGGCCATCACGGTCCACTTGAATGTTTCCAGCGTCAGGGGCTGGGGATACGGAATTGGCGGCGTCGGATCCGGGAGTTCGATTATCTCCGTCACAACCGCGGGAGGTGGAAGTACAGTTGAGCAGCCCGATGATGCGAGCAGTACCGCGATTAGCAATCCGCTCCAGTAGCTCCGGCTTTTCCCGAGCCAAGCGCTCAAGGCGCCCGCTAGAAAGCGTTTTCGCAATGCTGCGGTTTTCGCTTGCAGCGTCGTAACGCACGCGAACTTGGTCATTCAACGTCTCCTGATATTTCTGAGCCGAGGCCTGCCATCGAGCGGCGGCTTCTTTCTGGATCTCCAGGCTAGCAATTGTGATCTCGTGCGCCACAACCTGAGCGGCTCGAGCTGCTTCCGATGCGGCCAGCTTCTCGACAGTCCGCTCATGCATCTTCACAGCGAAATACACACCAGCGATCACGACCAAGATGACGAGTCCGATCGCGAGCTTCTTGCCATGCTTGGCCGCCAGGATCGCGAGAGACGGAGGGATGAATAGCGAGATCACGGTTTGTCGTTCCAGATCGCACCGAACACGTACGTGCCGGTGATCGAGATGAGTGTGGTGAAGCCCATCTGAACCGCTGTCAGGTGGATCGCGGAGCCGGAGTCCTTGTAGAGCGCCCAGGCGATACAGCCCATGGAGAACCCTACCACAGCGAACATCAGCCGGCGGCGCTTCTGCCAGGAGTGCCCGCCTACGTTGCGGTCGTCGACAAGCTGTCCTTGGGCGAACTCTTCCATGCGGGCATTCTAGCCCACTCGACAATTGCCCGCTGGGGTGTGGGTGATCAGCATCACGTTGAAGTGACCGGCCCCCCAACGAGCATCCCGCACAACCGAGCGAACGTGACGTCATGGCTGCTGGCGCCCGTATGGTCGATCTGAAGCTGGACCGAATCCGTGTTGACCATGTCCATGTAGCCCGACAGACAGAAGACAGTTTCCGTCGTGCCTGTCGTGAGCCCTCGTTGCCGTGCGATCGTCTTTGAGCCTCCTGTTACCTTTTGAATCTGAACGTCGAATATTGCGCCCGCGTCCACATGCTCAACAACAAGATACGCCGTCCAAAGATATGTCCCGTTGAAGTCCGTTCCAGTCGGGATCACGAGTGACGCGCTGGCGCCAGAGACGAACGGATTTGTCAGGTAGGAGGCGGGCTCTCTTCGCCATGTGTCCTGCCCGTTGGAGTTTCCAACGGGCGCCGCAAAGGTGATTGGGGTGAAGCCCGCGCCTGTCACGATAGTCTGGGGTGATCCAACGGGCAACTCCGCGAAGACGCGGGCCTGTTCCAGATACATCATCTGGCCCTTCTCGCGATACTCGACAGCGACAACTGCTGCTCCCGAGCCCTCCGCGGTAGCCTTCTGCGAAATCCAGCCGAAGCGGGATGGAGTTCCCAGGTGCGAGAACCCTGCATCCTGCAGCACACCCGCGTTGCTGGCGAGCCGGATCGAAGGGGCGCTGTCCCCGACCAACGTTCCGGTCGCGCTCCGGCGTTCCACGATCCGATTGATCGTATCGCCGCTCAACAGCGGAGTGAGCTGGGTATCCGTGGCCAGTAGGTCGACGAACGGAGTCGTGAATAAATTCGCCGCAACCGTGATGGTGCAGACGTCCACGAATGCGTTGCCGAGAAGGGTAGAGATCGAAAGCAGCCCGTTGATGTCCGACGCGATGTAGTACAGGCCGTTCCCGCGCGTGGAGCTGAACGTGTCCCCTGCGGTCACAATCTTCTGCCCATTGCCAAACATGTCCCCGGCCGCGATGGTCAGCACCGTACCTGTGTACGAGACCTTTACATCCTTCGGTGAGAACCGACCGTTGCCTGCGTTGTTCGTCTCTACGTCGCTCGACACCAGAATGTCGCGCGGGATCGCCGCGTCTTGCAGACGAGCGGCTGCCAGCTCGTCGATCATCGTGTCCACGGTGATGCGGATAGCCTCGAAGTTGTTCTTGAAGTCAGCTGGATAGTTGAGGTACTGGGACAAACCACCAACCACCCCCTGGCCAGTGTCGAACGCCTCCAAATAGGCCGGATTTGTTCCGAGTTTCGTTGCCACTATGCCACCTCATTTCCGTCTGCATCTAGAATAACTTGGTTGCCAAAGCCTTTGACGCCCCATGCTAGATTCGTTGAATAGTAGTCGAACGCACGCCGTCCGGTCGTGAAGCCTTTGGGTGCGCCCGCTGTCACTGTGTCAGCACTCTCGTCCAGCAGCGCGACAACTGCTACCGCTGTGATGCGATCCGCGGAACCAATCACGATCCATCGACCGCCGGCGTTGCGTGCGATCTCCACAGCCTTCCCTTGCTGGGCATACGCGCGTCCGCCCTCACCGTTCGACGATTTGACGACCACATCTCGGAGCGGTCGTGAGGCGCCAATGTCCACATCAACAACAAACACAGTCCGTTCGAGCAAACTCGCGTCCATGTTAAGGATCTTGGGCTCTGTCAGGACGGTGCCGCGGCGAATCTCCTGTCGCGCGCGGATGTCGCGATCGATGAGCTTCTGTACTTCGTTCACGGATGAACCCCTATGGTTGTCTCAAACAAGGCCAGCGTCGCAATTTGGTTCTGCGACCTGGAGAGCGTACGACCGATCTCCAGAATCATGAACTCGCGACCATCCGGCAGCAAAAACTTATCCAACGGCTCCAGCCGTAGATCATGAACCATCGTGCAGTTGTAGAGGTTCCCTCTCTTGCGGGCGGTTCGCAACTCGCGCATGGCGATTGCGTCGGCCTCACCCTGGGTGTCGATCAGGTGGTTCTCGACGGTAATGTTTCGGATATCAACGAACGCGAACTGGCCCACGCGGGCGACGCCACGGATCTCCTTGAAGACGTACTCGTACGGCTCACCGATGACCTCGTAGTCGCCGCGTCCGATGGTCGCCTGGATGAGCGCGATAGCAAGAGAAGCGACGGTCTCAAGGATGCGTCCAACCGAGATTGTCGTCCCGGAGGAGGCGCCGAGACCTGCGACGATCACAAGATCCGGGATGTACTGGGCGACGATCGCGAGCGCATACAGGACAACCACAAGCGGCGCGTAGAACGCCCCCTCCACTTCAATGCGGCCAGACCGAGTGCCTGTATCATCATCCGTGGTCAGCTTCAGGCTTTCGGCTCCGAACGGGATCAGAGCACCAGTCACGGACGAGATCACATTCAAGCGGGCGTTTTCGGCCTGCTGTGTTCGATCACTTGACCACTGAACTTTGATGGAAGCGTCACCGCCGAAGAAGCCCAGGGTCACGCCGGCCGATGCGAGCGCCTGTGTGGGCTGAACGATCTTTTCCATGGTCGACTGAAGCCCGACGATCTCGACTTCGTTGACATCCTCGAGCGGGCTGAAGGGTCGGCTGAAGCCCTCGAACGGATCCAAGTTGAGGTAGGTGACACTGGGGCCCTTGGTTGAGGTATTTTCAGTGAAGACCATCACCCCTCCACCGTTGAAATACGGGACGAAGCCATCGACGAACGAGAACTTCGCCATCGAAAGCAGGGGGCTCTCATCGACAATCTGCGTGGTGCTCTGCGTTGTGACCTGTGTGCCAACCCCACCCAGGTTGAACTCCGCGTCAGCGAGCCCCGCCTCATCCACCAGGATCGAGCGCATGATGAATTGGTAGGGCGTGCCCTGCCCGAAGTTTTGGCTCGTCGTTTTTACCTTCAACAGTGACGAGGTGCGATCCTCGGCAGCCACCTGGAGGATCAGGTTGCCCGCGCGGTCTGTCATCTCGGCGCCCGCGCGTCCGATGATCGTACCTGTGAAGGTAGTTACCCACTTATCCTCGGTCAGCGACGAATCACCTTCAACGATTCGAATCCCGTTTCCAGGCTTGAGCCAACGCTTCGCACTGCCGTTAACCGGATCATACACTGTGCCTCTGTCAACGATATTGATAGAGATGCTATTCCCCTGGATGTTCCCCTGGGCCACATCGCTGGAGCGCTCAGTCATGACCACCTCGGACACGACGTTCGTGATATCCAACGGACCCGCAAGCGCGTCAAGCGTGGCACCCTGCACCAGCCGAGAGATGTTGTCCGGCACGACCAGGGATCTGGTGCTGACGAAATCGTAGACGTAGACCTTGTAGTCGTATCGTCGAAATCGATCGGTCTGAATAGGCAGCAGCTCCGTGCTCAAGGCTCTCAAGGGATTACCTCACTCACGAGCAGGAAGTCCCACTCCACCACGCGGTCAATCAGCCCAGTGGGGACGGCGTCCAGCGTGCCAGCTGGGTAAAGCCCGTTGTCCTTCACGTCCAGTTTGCCAGCGGTACCCCCCACGCGGATGTCCAGAAGCACCACGTTGTAGGCCACCGTAGTTCGATCACTGGGGGCCCACTGTAAAAAGTTCTCCGGGGCAGCAGCCGCCGGCGGGTTCACAACCAACTCGTACATCCGGCGGAATTGCGCCGTTGTCATCGGCGCGACTCCGCCTGGAGCCTCCCACCTCTCTGTTACGATCGTATCGTCTAGATAGTTTTGAGTCACAAACGGCTGCGTAGTACCCAGCGTGCGGAACGTGTCCGACGAGGGCGTGGGGAGCGGGGCCTGATCGAAGTTGATCGTCCGGTCGGGGTTCTTGTTGTACGTGACAATTGGGAAGTTGGCCGAGTCCGGGTGAGTCATCGTGCGAAGCGCGGACGGATTTCCTGCGCTTGCCGCGTCAACGATGATGATGGGGAGCGTAGCGGTCGTCGCCTCCCCCACGAGGATTTCCCAGATCTTGCTTTCTGTGGGCATCTATAGCTCCGAGTTCGTAGGAATAACAATTTTCAAAACAGCGTCCGTGGACAGCGTTAGAGGCGCGGTGTAAGTCGCGGAGATCTGACCGTTTGTATCTGTGCGCCCTGTTTGGTCGGATGCAACGGATCCAGGTCCGCTGTCAATCTCCACCCAGGCGTTGAGGTTGGGAACGGGTACACCGAACTGATCTACCACTGTCCCAGTTACCCGAGTGGCGCCGCGGATGTACACAGTGCGGTCGATCGCGAGTGTACCAGTATAAGTCAGCTCGGGGATGTCGAACGCAAAAATAAAGCCGAACACGAATGGGTCCGGATTCGGAGACGGGTCAGCGATGCTCTTTCCGAATAGCGCGAAGGCCGTTTTGCCACCTGTAGACCCGGTTGGGATAGTCCGGCGCAGCCAGATGGGGCTGTTCGCGTTCGCGGGGCGGACCCCCGTGGCGCCACCGGGCGTCGCAAGACCCTCTGAGTACCGAAGGTTGATCAGCTCCGTGCCGCCCCAAACGTTAGAGAACGGCCCTCCAGAATCAGCGAAGTCCACATTACCGAACGCGCTGAACGGATCGTCAGTCGTAAGCGTGATGTCCGGAGCGTTGCAGGCGGTAATGGCTCCCCCTGCTGCCATGATCTCTATCGTCGCTGCGCTAGGGGTCAGCGGCTCAATCCAGAACTGGAAGTCACCCTCAGTGCTGCCCCCACGCTGAAAGAAATAAATCATGAGATGATCGACTACGCCGGCCGAGGCTTGGGCCAAAGTCACATCCGGGAATAAGTTCTCAGCCTTGCTGGTGCGGATCGTATCCGAAGCGGCGGTGAGAGCGGGAAGCTCACGGTCAAGGGTGACCACACCTGTGTCGATGGCCACAACCTTTCCAACAGCCGGCGCGGCATTCCCGGTCACGACCATGATCCAGTCACCAATGGCAGGTACGTCTGTCTCTCCCGTATCCGGGGTACTCGCGCTTAGCTTGTTGATCGCAGGGGACACACCGTCGAGCGTGGCTTGGGCGTAGGGGGCAGACTCAGCGATAAGTGCAAACGTATTCACGCTCGGGGTCCAGCCGCCAAGACTCAACAACGGATTCGACTGTGCAACGAAGGAGCTAACCGCCCCAGAGTACAGGAACCTTGCTTGCTCCCCTGTGAGCGCCATTACGCGACCGCCTCACACTCGTCAAGCTCTCCGGCTAGATTAGTGCCATACGTTATGTGAGCGAAAGCGATTCCATTCGCATCCGTGGTTCCTTGCGAAACCAGAAGCGTTCCGTGGCCCGTCCCGACGCGTACGCTTCGATGCCGCCACCGAACGTGAATTTGAGCGGAAGGCCAAGAGCCAACCGGCGTCAGAACGCCTGTAGCGTACGCTACCGTGTAGTCGGTCGTCTCGTCGAGCATCGTAGGCCCAGGTTCATCATCGACACCCCCTCCGCTGCGGACTTCCAGATAACCATCCTCATCAATCTCGTCCGTGGCAACTGTGAACGTGCCCGCACCCAACGCCGTACCATCGAAATTCTCATCCCGAGTTGAGACCTTGTGGAGCGTGAAGGCCACGTTCACGCCAACAGCTCGAGCACCAATATCGCTGAGCGCATCCACGCGGGCGCGAATCGTTCTGTTTTCGGTAACGGCTGTCTCAGGTACAGGCTGCCCGATCCCCCCAATGGCAAAAGCTCGCCTGAACCGAATGATGCGGGAAGTAAGGGCTACCGGGTCATCCGGACCCACGGAGTTTGGACCTGAACTGTTCCCGACGTGGTTGACGTATGTCCTGCTAGGTGGGTGGTAGAAGGTGTTGTGGCCACGATCCGAAAAACTAGAGTAAGCACCCCCGGTACCAACTGTACTAATCCCGCCGGCGATGATAGGCTCGAACGGAATGTCGAACACCCCGAGAAAAATGCGTCGGTTATGTATTCGAACCGTCCCAGCCGGATCACCGAACGGGTTGAAGTCATAAACCGCTACGAACTGTCTCTTAGCTACTGACGTAAACGTCGAGCCCGGAGCAACTATCGACGTTGAACTGTCGTAAGTTGCATTCCCCGACTCCTGCGAAAATACATGCAGTTCACCCTTGGGATTCGCAAACGTGGACCCCACATCGGGGACAAACTGAGACTTGTGCCAGACAAAGTCAAATCCCCCCACCGAAGGCTCAGCGAAAAGGTTCGCGCTTCCACTGTTAGCTAGCACGGGAATGTTCAGTACGCCCACGCAGTTGCCCGTATCCAGATCAATCCATGCAAAACGCTCATCCGTGTTCGCTCCGCCATCTAGATTGGTGACCGCGACGTTGATCAGCGCCAACCCTTTCGGGTGGCTGGAGCCCCCAATGATCGCCTCAGAAAATCCGGTGGTGTCGGTGATACCTTCGAAGACAGTTATGTTCCATCCGACCGAAACCCCTCTCGCGGAAAAGTACCCGGCAGTGCCTGTCGAGGCCACGGAAGCGCTAAAGTTCGACACCACGTTCGGCCAAATGTCCAGAGCACCCTTTGAGTTGTCCAGCGTGTTCAGCTCGAAATGCTGGTCTGAGTTCTCGAACCCGTAGATCTTCTGCTGGCCTGTCTGCAGGTTTGGCTGGCCCGAGTAGAAACTGGAGAACGAGCCTCCACCTGTGAGCTGGGTACGCGTACGATAGGCGCCAATGGAGGCGTTTCGCATCAATGCATCGAATGAGGCAATCCCGCTCTCGATTGCGCGGATTCCAACGCTGATTTGCTTCTCGCCCGTCACCAAATACGTGATCCGGTCGCGAATCATGTCGTACGCAGAATGCATATATCGAGTTCCGTCGTAGGCCCCGTTCGCGCCAGTGAAGTTGTACCCGGTCGACACATCGTTGGCGATGTTCTTGACCAGAACCGTGTTTGTGTAATCCTGCGTGAACACGCGCGTATCGCGAAGCTCAATCACTTCCAGGGGCACTGATTTCTCCCTTCTTGTTCGGCATCTGGCCCAGCATCAGCTGTTCTGCCTGTTCGAAGACCTTTGCGAAGGCTGGTGTGGAATCCTTCATGGCCTGGATTGCGTCGCGGACTTGCTGCTGGGGATCGACGGAAGCTATCCCTTTGGCTATCTCCGTGGTTGATTCCATGCAAGTGGCGATGCGGTCTAGGTGCCGCGCGATTTGCTGTAGGTCAGTCATTGTATCCCTCTGTTATGCAGTGGCAGCCGGAGCGCTCCCGAATGCCAATGCTGCTGTATTTCCGGTGGTTGCCCCGCCCGAGGCGGCCGTACCAGACTGAACGCTGGTGAGGATACCCCGGAGGATGCCTGTCTGTACGACAGTCTCTTGTAGCAGAGGATCGATCGCCTCCGCAATGTTTCGGCCAACATTCGCGATAGCGACCTCTGTCGGTCCCGCGACGATACCCCGCACTGCCTGGGTGCTCGTGACAGCAGACTGCACGTTGGCGTTGGACGAGGACTGCTTGTTCCCGCCCCCACCCAGGAGGGCGGAGAGGGCCTGGAGCGCCACGAACTGGATCGCGCCGGAGAGCACGTCACCGAGCACTGGGCCAAGGCCCTCGATCGCGTCAGGAAGAATTTCCTTTAGCACGGTAGCCGCGGACTTGAACGCCTCCTCAAGCAGCCCCTGGGCCGTGTCGAACGCGGTTTGAAAGCTTTTGATGAGCGCGTTGTTTGCGGCCTCTTCTAAGTTAGCCGAGACCAACGCGAAGATGTCGCCACCGTTCTTGATCGCTTCAGCGAATCCCTCCCCAAAGGCGTCACGAATGCCCAGAGCTAGGTCAACCGGAACGTCAACTGGGTCGTCACGTTCGGCCGCGATGCGCTTGGTGTTTTTAGCGGCTCGCGCGAAAAAGTCCGGGCCGGGTTTGTCCGCGTCGTCAGCCCTCGGGATAGGAGTATTCGCAGCATCACGGAGGCTTTGTCCAAGCCCCCGAACTATGTCCCCCGCCTCACTGGCCTTAGAGCCGAGGTTATCAACTCCGCTTGCCAGCTCAAGAAAACTTGCGTTAGTGAATTTTTCGACCGTTTTGTTGAGAGCATCAAGCGCAGTATCCGTGTCCTCGATCTGGCCCGCCAGAGTCGCGTCTGCAATCGCAACGTCAGTGTCTGACGCGAGCTTGAAGAACCTCAGAAACTTCTGCAACAAGGAGTTGCCTTGAGCCAGCTTGACGAGGAATTTATTGAAGGCAACGTTGAGGAACTGAATTCCAACGACCCCCACCTTCCCCAGGAACCCGAAGGCCGTACCCACGGCACTGAGCGCGGGGCCAAAGCCCATGACAGTCGCTTTTAGATCGGTGAAGCTGTCGACCACCTTGGCGACGAAATCCAAGGCGTCGGCCAGAGCGTTTACCAGTTTCTCCGCCAGACCGTCCGACAGGCTGAAGATCGCCTTCGTCATGTCTTGCGTTAGGCCCGTTGCTCGCTGGATGATCGTGAAGGCCTTAACGATCGCATTCCGCACAGCGTTGAACGCCTGGGCGAACGTGAAAATGACCTCTCCGTTCTCTAGCTTCTTCTGGAATTTCTCGACAGCGATTTCAAGTGCAGGGAACACCGTTTCCGCGTTCAGCTTGCCCTGCCGGCCGAGTTCCTTGAGTGCGCCGATCGGCTCTCCGAGAACATCCGCCAGCTCCTGGGCCAACTGCGGCAAGTTCTCCCGGAGTGACCGAAGCTCCTCGCCAGATAGATTGTCGGACGCGAGTCCCTGACCAAGCTGAAGGAGCGCGGCGGAGGCTTCACGAGCGGTCGAACCAGACACGACCAGCGCAGCGTTCAGGCCCTCAACGACGTTGACGACGCGGGCGGTGCCCACACCGAGATCCCGCGTACCGACGGACAGCCGCTGGAACAGACGGGCGGTGTCGGCGATCGTTCCCCCCGTTCGGTTGGCGACGTCAAAGAGACGGTCCTGAACAGACAGAAAGACTTCGGTCGAGGACGTCACGGTGCGAATTCGGTTACCGACCTCAGTTGCGGCATCTGACAGCTGGAGTATGCCGCGAATAGCGGCCCCAGTGCCCAGGGCGATCAGCGCGATCCCGAGCGCCTTGACGGATCCTGTGGCGGTTCGGCTCGAACGGCCGATACCGCGAATGCGGTTCTGGGCGACGACGGCGCCACGGGTCGTGACGATGATGTTGATGTTTTCAGTGACCATCAGCGAACCCGGAAGTCGCGAGTTCGTTTGATGCCGCGCTCAACCCCGGTTGCGACGGCACGGGGGATGTAACCTGCTGCGGCCTGCGGCGAGTAGCCGCCAGCGAGCAGCCCGATGTAGTCGGCGTTATTCGAGATGTAAAACGTGTCGCCGAGGCGGGCGATCTGGGCGACCGCGACGATGCGGGCGGGCGAGGCGATTGCCTGTTTGTCGAGGGTGGTCGTAGTCCCGATTGGAGGGGCGTTAACCCCAGGAGTCCAGTTGCCACGAGCGAAGCCGGTGTCCACGGGTGTGCGCTCCACGACTTCCGTCGCTACCTCCTCGATGATGTTCCGCTGAATCTGCAGAACAAAATCACCCAGTCCCTTGCTCACCCTGTCCAGGCGGCGTTGCAGCCGCCCCAAGTTCGTTCGGATTGCCATCGTCTTCGAAATTCTTCCTATGGTCTGCGACTCCAAACAGTATATCAAACTCCGCGGGGTGACTTTTGAACCACTCGTAGACTTGGCCCTCGCTCATCGGGGGCTCCGTATCGACGACCACACCGCATGCGTAGGCGCGCATGATGATTTGGCGCTTGCGTTCCGTCGTTAGCCGGTCCAGCTCCATCGCCAGATGGTGCGGAGCGATGTAGGCCATTCCAGCTGCTCGAAAGAACTCGTTCAGGTCCGCGTGGCCCGCACCGACCACCATCTTGATCAGCGTGCCATCGTCTTCGTTGTGAAACTCAAGTGTGTGCGTCTTCAATCCAGCGCCCCTCTCTTCAGCATCGACGAAATGCGCCGTCCCAGTTCCGCGCCTTCCTTGCTGTGGGTATTCGCCCCCGATTTGTCCCCGTCGGCGCCGACGGATGCGAAATACGTCTTCATCGCCTTGCCTTTTCCCTTCGCAGCAAACAGGTCAGCAACCGCCGCCTGGACGCCCAGAGCGCTGAGCGCGTAGTCCTGCCCTTGGGCTGTTGCCTCTACCGTGAGCGCAGCGTTGAACTGTTCGTCTGTTAGCTCGTGGACAAGTCGCTCGGGGGTACTTCCCCACCGTCGGGCGAGGAAACAGAGTCCTGCCCACTCGGCTTGCTCTCGATCGGCTTCGTCGACAGCAGTGGCCCGAGAAGGCTCCCGACTTTTCCCACCATACCTCCCCCATCCGGCCCCATGACGTTGAGGAACCAGACGGCCGAAACGATCGCTGGAAGATCCTCCCAGTCGAGGTCACCCCATGCGAGACCCTCGGGCATGACGGTCGAGGCTTCTGCAATCGCGGCACATTCGTCCTCGGCGTAGGAGAAGATTTCTGTTAGGCCAAGCTCGAGCGATGCACCTTGCATTGTGGAGAGCTTCTGAAACAGTGTGGCTAGGCGAGGGCGCAGTTCCGCGCGATCCCGCATCTTCCATTTACGAACCGTGACATTGTGCATCTCGCCGAGGACGGGCACGCTCGTGCTAAGAGGGTGCGAAATCGTTCCTTCTGCCATTTCTATCTCCGAAGTATGTCGGGGTATTGGATGTCAAACAGGTGGGGTGACGTGCCGAACCAATGACTGGACACGCCACCCCTTGCCTAGGGGGGTAGGCAATTACGCGTTGGCCTGGGTCTCGCTTGCGAGTTCCAGGGTGCCGAAGCGGTCAGTACCGCCGGCGTCATTAACACTGAGAGCCAGGGTGGCCGTACCAAACTCCTCTGCTCCGAACGTCAGCGCATCATCCGTAATGAGGAGGGTGGCTGAGGGGATCGTCCAGATGAAGTTCACACCGATGTCGGTGAGGTGCTTGATCGTGCATTTGCCGTCACGCTGCGTACGCGTGAATGGCTTGAGGTCCGTGGTGGCTCGGCGATTGTAGCTGTAGTCGGCCAGCATCGGCTGATTGGGCCGGAGTTTATCCGTCGCTTCCGTGCCGACGGCGAGCATTCGAATCCTGCCGAGGACTGGATCAACAACGTAATCGGTCAGGTTGGCAAAGGTGAACGCGGGCGTGTACGTCACAACGATCGCCGCACCGCTGGCGGGAATCGTGCCAAAGTCGAGTTCGCTACTGGTCGCACCTGTACCACCGGTGACCGTCACTTCTCCCGGGCTCGGAGTGGCCCCGGTCACGGGCGTGACTGCAACTCCACCGACCGTCACCGTGGTGAGATCGTTGAAGTCAACCACCTTGAAGTCGAGTGAGAAGTCACCGGGCGTCGTACCGATCACACCATCACCCGTACCGACGGCTTCGGCGGTGATAGTCGCACAAGTAACAGACGACCCGATGAAGGTCGCTTCGTCAATGTCGCCGTTCGCAAGACCGATGAACGTGCGCTCCGCCTCGGCACCGTTATTCGGGATGGTGAACGGATCGTTGAGAACCGCCGCTGCGGCGTCAGCCGAAACGGGGACGCCATCCGACGAACCGAAGATGAGTTCAGCAATGTCAGCGCGGAAGTTGAACACTTCGAGCTGCATCGTGACTTCAACTTTGGAGATCAGCTTGCGGTCAACGGTCAGAGTGCCTGAGTCACCACGCTCCAACTGGAGCAACTCGACTTCCTTCTGCAGCTCTTCGCCGGCAAGGATGCCGATCTGAACCGGAGTGCCGAAACCGCCGGCGGTCAGCGACGGTGTGAACTCGACTACTGAAAAGCCGATGAGAAGATTGTCCTTCGTGAACGTATCACTGGGACGGGATTCGAGAGACATGAAAATCCTCCTGGCTGCGCCTGCTTACGGGGCTGCCCTGTTGGTGAAGTATACCCAATCGGCGGCCTGAATCACCTGATACCAAGCGCCGTCTCCACCAACGTGCTGAGCACCGGTGCGGTTGTTGAACATGACGTCCGCGACTCGCGCGCTGTCCAGAAAGCCCTGGGCAGCGTAGGCCAGATCATTCACCAGACCGTCTCCCATGCCCTGGCGGACGTGGGTCTCGATCGTGAAGCGGCCACGGTTTTCGAAGTAATTCGTCGCGACCGAGCCCGACCGAGGGACGTGGCCCTGATCAGTGAAGCCGGTGGTAAAAACCCTCACCCAGGCGTCGGTCTCCCCCGGGCTCAGTTCTGCTGGATCGAATCGGCTGTTCGGCCACGCGATCGGGATCGCCGGATAGAGCGGCGCCCAATAGGCTTCGAACGCCGTGAAGAGCGTCTTTGTGATATCGCGCGGAGAGAAGTCGCTCATACTCGGATAACCAGCTCGTAGTAGAGCAGCGTGCCACCAGGGTTCTGTGGACGCGCTGCCGTGATCGAATACAGCCTGCCACCCCGATCGACTGCCCAGTCCGTCCCGATCTCTTCCGGAAGCGCTGAGACAGCCTCAACAAGAACTCGAGCACGATGTTCTTCCACTGGCGTAGACCCCCGCCCAATGCCGGCGCCCGTCGTCGTGAAGGGATCGTTGCTCAGATCGAAGAAGACAGCATTCGCCGCGATGGCCTGGATCGTCGCGCCCGCGACCGCCGGACCCTCCCAAGGGGCTGTTGGATCGGCAAACGTGGTGGCCTCTCGACGCAGTGTCACGGCCTCACCAAACTCGGCAAGAAGCTCGTCCGCCGTGGCCTTCAGGCTGTCGTAGAATGCGCTGCTCACGTCGTGCCCTCAGGCCTAGCCCTCGTCGCTCCCGTCGAGGGCAGCCTTCGCTTGTTCAGCGCTAAGGGTCCACTTGGTGTTACCTAGTTTCGAGGGCGGGGTCTCGCTGGGCGGTGCCTGCCGTGCGGCCTGCTCAGCCTCACGTTGAGCGATCCGCTCCAACGTCTCCCCTTCCAGTCGCGCCTGCTCTTCAGCCAGCGCGGCGTCCACGGCGACCTGTGCCGCGCGTGCGGCCTCTGCCCGATCCGCTTCGATCTGGGCTTGCTCGCTGGCAAGCTCGTTCGTCAGTTCGGCCTCTTCCGCCTCAAGCGTCGTGCGCGCGTCCAAGATCTCTTCGATCTTCACTTCACGCGCGGCCCGCTCTTCCTCGCGAATCAGGTCTTCGATCTCTCGACGTTCCTGGTCTTCAGCGGCTCGGACTGCGCGCTCAGCGAGTGTGCGCTGTGCGTTCTCTTCGATGCGGAGAGCGTTCAGCTTCCGGCGCTGGACGCGTGTGGCCTCGAGCTTCGCGTCCTCTTCCTTGCGAACGCGCTCCTCTTCCAGTCGGATAGCGCGATTGTCGATGATGGTCTTTTTGAGTGCTCGAGGAACGAGTGCAGCTTCATCAGCCAGCTCGATCGTTTCGGAAAACCATAGTGCCTTCAGGCGACGCGGAGAGATTCCGTCCTGCTCACAGTCAACACTTTCTCCTGCCCGCACGCGACGAGTCCTCGCTCCGTCAACCCCGCGAACGCTGATGTTCTTTCGGTAGACGTAGTCACCATCCGGACCGGCATAACGCTGCCTCCAGTTACGGTTCGACCGAATGTGCTGAAGCTTGCTCTCGTCGCTCACAATAAATCCTCCATCGCTAGAGCCCAGCGTAGCTCATCTCTGAGTACGCTGGGCTCCGCGTTGGCTTTGGCCTGATTAGGCCGCGGTGACGTCGTCGAAGAAGTAGCCAAGCTCGCTGGCCACGACCTTCTGGTCGTATGCCTGATCAATCTCGAGCCGATCGGATTCGAGGTGATCCATGCGGAATCGCTTCATCCGCATGCCGTTCTGCGAGGCGCCCAGGAAGCCGGTCCACGAGAACGTGTACCCGGCCGAGGGAACCATGAGACCCGGCGAGGGCGCCGAGTAGCAGAGGAGGGCGTCGAGGCTCGTACCAATGAACGAGTGGCTGTCCGTCAGCCCCTTGCCCGCCGTGTTCTGGACCGCTTCCATCACGACGATCTGATCCAGTTCGAAGAGAGCCGCCATCGACTCTTTGAGAACCTTCGCCGGTCCCGTGGTCTGCCCACGGTCGAGACGACCAACCAGATCCGCGTTGTCCACGAGAATGTCCCACGCGTTCTTGCCGAGGCAGAGCGTGTTGGGCTTGAATCCCGTGTTCTGGAGAACCGTGCGAACACCCGTGCGGATGTCCTCGATCGGTGTGCCAGCGGCCTGCCATGCGAGGCCTGAGTTGACGACGGTGTCCCATGCACCACCAACGAAGAAGTTGGTGGCGAAGTTGACCTCGCGGTTGATGAGTGCCTTCTGAGTCAGAAACTCAGTGGCCTCACGGTCGGGCGAAAGCGGGCTGTCCGAATTCGCTCGTACCTGATCCGCAATGTCCTTGTGCAGCGCACGGACGGGAGCGGAGTAGGTGTCGGTTCCGAGTCGGTAGTTTGCACCAGCAGACTCGGTTCCGGGGGCACGAAGCTGCATGTCATCGCGGTTGAATTCACCCTTCGGGTACGTGTAATACACGTCCGACTGATGCGAGACCGGGATGTTGGGGAACACCTTGTCAGCCACGAAGGAGTCCTGCGACTGCAGGAACGCGACCGAGATGTTCGTGAGAACGCCGTCGACGTGTACGTCGGAACGGCTCGGCTCGATGAACGGCATGATTGATTCTCCTTTCGAGAGAAGCGCGATTAGGCGCTGTGCGGTGCCGAGATGGGCATGGCGAACATCTCGAAGATTTCGCCCGAAGCCGCGCCGGTGAGTGCGATTCCAACCGCCGACTGGTCAGCGAGCAGTGCGCCTGTGTTGGCAACACCAGTCACTACACCTGCAGCGCCAGCAACACAAAGCTGACCGTGGGTAATTGTACCCCCAGCCAGAACCTCGACGATGCCCTGCAGCAGTGCAACAGGAACATCGGAGCCGGAAGCGACCGTTTCGGCTGCAACACCGAGGACGTTCTCCGTAACCGTCGCGGTCTTCACGAGGACCGTGCGATCAGCGGCCGTGCTGGCATAGACCAGCTGACCGTTTGTAAGCGCCGCGCCCGCGGTGAGCGTGACGGTCTTTACTGCGTCATGAGAAGCCATTTGGATTCTCTCCTTCTAGGTCTGAACTGTTAGTTCTGGACCCGGCTGATCATCGCATTGCGATGCTGGTTATAAAGAGCCTTGCCTTCGTCGCTGTTCACGACAATGGCGTAGGCCTTGGCGAAATCCTTGACCGGATCGAGATCAAGCTTGATCGCTTCGGCCTTGGCCAGATCGTCGAGCTTGATTTCGGAGTCGGACTTCTGGATCACACCGGGTCGGCTTTCGGTCTTTTCGACCTTGGCGCTTGCGGAAGTACCCAGAGACTTCGTCACATCATCACCTGCGGAGTTGCCGGCCCGGAGGGCCTTCAACGCAGCGTCGCGGTGCTCGGGATTCGGGATGCCTTCGACCGACTTCAAAAGTGCGGCGCGCTGCGCGACAGTTCCTGGCAAGTTTGCCAGTTCCTTCTCCGCTCGCTTCTCGAACTCACCGTCGCTCTTCTCGAGCTTGAGGGCCGCGATCTCCGCGTCCTTCGAATCCTTTTCGACAATCGCAGCAACGAGCCGCGCGTCATCCGACTTGGTGAAGACCGTCCCGTCATTCGCCGTGTAGACGACGTCGGGATCTTCGTTCTTCTCGACTTTGGGTGCGTCCTCGGTCTTCTCGACCTTGGGCGTGACCAGAAGCTCGCGCTCGTCGGTCGACTTCACCAGGAACGCATCCTGGTCTTCCGTCTTCTCGATCGCGTCAAAGTGAGCACGGTGCGAAGCGGAAAGTGCCACGACGGCCGTAAGCCGCTCATTGGCTTTCTTCAGTTCATCATCCATTTGGATGTCCTCCTGAGTGGGTGTTGCAGTCAGCTCGGGAAAGTTCTTCTGGATCTTGCCCAGAAGGTCTTCATCAAGATTCTGCTTCTGAATCATGGCAACAACCGCGTTGACCACAATATCACGCTCAACTGCGTGCAAGTGTCCCGCGTTCATGATGATCTGGATCTGACCTTCGTCATCCATCACCCACGCGTGTCGATGTTCTTCAGCGTCGTCGCCAACGCCTACTGCAGAGTCCGTGTGTCCCGACTTGTCCTCACCCGGATACATTTCCAGCATGTGGCCGTGCCCAGAATCGGCGGACGTGACGATGTTGATCCAGCCGATCTTCTCAATGTCGTTGTCACGCTTCATGATCAGCGCCTGAGCGCCACGTTGGGCGGGACGGTCGACGCTCGAAAGCTCTGAGAGCTTGAACTTCGTCAGGTACCGTTTGCCCTCAGCCTTAACACCCTTCTTTGTGATGCTGCGCATGACTACGGCCTTTCGAAACTGTACATGAACAAGTCCAGATTTCCGTTGACGGTCACGGACCCATCCACTGTCAGCGTCGCGTTAAAGTTGAGGTACACGCTGTTGCTTACAGCCGCAAAAGCTGCAGTGAAGTTGCCTCCAACCTTGGCTGTATCAACAGAGTCCGTCAGGACGTCCACTGAGAAAGTTTCGACAGCGCGGATGTCAGCCATCGTGCCTGTGAGCGGAGCGCTGAATGCAGCAGCCTTGCCCATACTCCAAATAACATTCGTGGCGGCAACAATTCCTGTCCCGTCTCGCGTGATGGAAAAGTTTGCATGCGAGCCGTTGATCCACCAAAGTCCGTCGCTCAAATCCAGAACAGCAACTGACCCGTAGTCCTGCGCAGCGGTGATCGGCACGACAACATTGTTCAGACCGACTGATACACGTCGCCAAAAACGTGGTGCATCTTCAATGAGCGTCACACCTGGGGTGTTTACGGAGACCATAGCCCCCATAGTTTGGTGACCTTCCGCAACCTGGAACCTGTCCCGAAACAAGAAGTTGGACATTCTTAGTTTTCCTCTTCGAAGGGGATCTCTTCGATGGCGGTACCGCCGATCGAGAAACCAGTGTAAGTCCCATCTTTAAACTTCTGCAGCACGTCGGGGCTTGGCTCGACTGCGACCATCCATCCCGTCTTGGGGCAACTGATGTCGAAAGCTTTGGCGATCTCTGTGGTGAGCGGAAACTCATGGACGACCGTGCCGTCCTTGAAGACGTGCATGTCACCGGAGATGCGGTCACTCTTCGCGAAGTCGGTCACAGCCTCAAGCATCGACTGTTCTGGGATATTGTGTTCCTGAACGTCCCAGTACTCTTCGCCGTTGATCTTGCAGATGATTCCCCAGCCAAAAACAAGGCCAAGCTCGTCGTCGACCTTCAGGATCTTCTCACACTTCGTGAACTTGCTCAAGAGTTGCGTCTCCATGAATGTGCAGCGAGGCAGCAATCCGTATGCAGTATGATACCGGTTTAGAGGGGCGGCGCCACGAAGGTGCGCGAGACGACGCAGTTGCATCCCACCACTTCTCGAGCGGGGGCGCTGCTGTCGCCTGGATAGCGGAGGTACACACCGGCTCCGGATGTGAATGCCACGCCCAACGGTTGGATCTGACCATCCATCCACGCATGCGAGTCGCGCGTGTTTTGGAACAGCGCATGCCACTGTTGCTGCACTGTGCGCGGGTTGAGCCCGCGGTCCACCGCCTGAGCCCACATCTCCGCTTCGCCTGCGTTCACCGCCGCAAGAGCTTCGGTGCTGGCGATAACGTTGGCGCGATGAATCAGCATTTTCTGCTCGTAGCGGCCGACCATGTTGTCGATCTGAGTGATCGTGAGCGGCTTTTTGTTGGTGATAGCGCGCCGGATAGTCCCATCGAATCGCTTGTCCCGGAGGGCGCGCGAGAGCGCCTGCGCGTTCAAATTCGTGAGTAGTAGCCGATAGTTAGCTACCGCTTGGGTCTGAAGTCCGGTGAGGCCGATTGACCCGCGCAATGACGCTGCGATTCGCTTCGGGGTCAATCCTTGGCTGACTCCGTTCTGCAGGGCAAGCTGGAGGGCGCTGGACTGTTGAGCTGTCAGTTCCCGCACCAAGCGGGACTGCGAATCCTGAAGAGCAAATACCCCGCGGGCGCTGAGTGTGTCGAATCTGATGAGCGGAGCCCGCGTGATCGAGCCGCGTAGAGCGTCGGCCACAGATGCGCCAGCGGCAAAGTAGGCCGCGGTGATCGCCTCGTTGAGCCCCGGTCCCACGTCCTCGATCAGTGCGAGCGCTTCAAAGGCTCGACCCTGGTTCACCAGGATTTCTATCTCTTCAAGCGACTGTAGGCCTTTCGCCTCAGTGACCAGCTCAAGGAACGTTTTGCGGATGTTTGCATCAGCAGCATCAATCAGAACGAGAGTTCTGCTTAGCTCGCCTAGCCCACTCGGTATGAATTCCGCGGCTGCCATTTAAGAGTCCAATCAGATCGTATCCGTTAGGCCAAGGCGCTTCTCCGTAGGAGCGGCCCCGGCGAAACATTTCACAAAGTGCCGCTGCCGGATACGCCGTAGTCCCAATCGATGAAAACTGATGCTGCCCCGCCAGCGACGGTCGCGCCCTGAATGGTTCCCCCGATGTAGCACCTAACGTACTCCTGTACTGCAGTCGGGAAGCGCGTTTCCGCACTCGCTCCACTGAAGGTGGGAGTGAAGTACTCGGTCTCGTCTTCCGTCTCGAGATCGCCGACCTTCTTGCGTACCAACACACGACGCGTGTTCGAGCCAGTGTTCGCTTCGGACTGGACTGTGGCGTCGGTGAGAATCGCGCTGGCCAGTTCGTACGCCCCAAAGATGACACGTTCCGGAATGACCGTCGGCGATACAACGATCCCGTCACACGCAGGGACGCCCGTGCGAGGCCACGCGAGGGGTTGCGGCGTTGTCGGGTCTGTGACCGTACCAACCCAGAGCTGCTTGTCGAAGATGCGCGTCGCCGCGACCAGCGCCTGCTGCTTCTCCGTTCCGCTCGCCGCAGCCCAGGCGCTAGCGTTCAACGACGCTAGGAAATAGGTCGTAGCAGAGATCGTCGCGCCAGCGTCGCTGGTGACCTCTCCGTAAATATCAAAGCTCTTCCCACCGATAGTTGCTGTGCCCATTATTTGGTGATGTCCTGCTGGACTTCAAAGACACCCTTCACAACAGTGCGAAGCGCAGCTCCGTTCGTCTCTTGGATGTCGTAGTAGTACTCACCCGGTGTGATGTCAGTGTTGACCACCGTTGGGGTGAACGTAACCAACGCCGTTGGTGGCCCCGCCCCAAGTGCGCCAGTCAACTGAAACGTGTTAGTTGTCGGCGCAACGGGATTCTCCTCCGTGTTGACCGACATCAGGTACGAACGTCCTGTGATGTCGATGTCAACGCTGTTCTCGTCCTGCATCTGAAAGGTCATCGGCGTGGAGTCCCCACGCACGATGCAAATGCTTTTGGCCGCAGGGCAAATGTTCAAATCAGCCATTGATAAAAATTCCTATGTGGAGGTGTCCGTGAGAACAACAGGGTCCGTCTCACGGCTCGCCGTGATTGTAGCTGATCCGCGAACCACCTTGGCCGTCGTTGAATCGTTCACGACGGGCGTTTGCACGCCCCCGCGGGAGACAACCACCTGAGCAGCTCCACGCCCCACTCGAACGGAAGGCGTTGCGACCTGGACGGGGTTGGCGATCCCGACTTGAAAGACGATTGTTCCTGGCTCTGCCAGTCTTGCAGCACACGTCGTAGACCCACGCACAATTCGAATCGTTGTCGGTTCGACCGCCACGGTCTGTGCAGGACTCGGAACAGCCACCACCGCTGGAAGGAGGTCTCGAGCGGCGATGACCGCCGTTGGCCCAACAATGATCTGTTCCGTGATCCCAAACTCTGGTCCACCAAGCGCGATGACAGTCCCGAGGGCGGTCAGCGTATCCGTGGACGTGAGAGCGGCCAGACCGCGGACGATGAGAGTGGCCGTCGCGGTCAGCGTATCCGTGGACGTGAGAGCGGCCAGACCGCGGACGATGAGAGTGGCCGTCGCGGTCAGCGTATCCGTGGACGTGAGAGCGGCCAGACCGCGGACGATGAGAGTGGCCGTCGCGGTCAGCGTATCCGTGGACGTGAGAGCGGCCAGACCGCGGACGATGAGAGTAGCCGTCGCGGTCAGCGTATCCGTGGACGTGAGAGCGGCCAGACCGCGGACGATGAGAGTAGCCGTCGCGGTCAGCGTATCCGTGGAAGTCAGGGATGCAACACCCGCCACGCCTTGTAGGACTGTCCCTGTCGCAGCCAGGGTCGTCGTGGAAGTCAGGGACGCAACACCGTCGTACGAGTGCCACTCGATGAACAAGAGCGGGACGTAAGGTTGATCGGCTAACCCACTCTTGAAGTTGCAGAACAGGTTCGCCGCGACTGCGGTCGAGTGCATATGGAAGCAGACCGGGATACCGTCGGCTGACAGTCCAGAACCGCGCGAAGCCTGATTGCTACCGACACCCGTGTCGTTCCAGTAGGATTGGAAATGAGCTAGTAGGCCAGGAACAATATGGGTTCCCGAGTAACCTTCCGCGACCGAGATTATCGTATTCTCCGCTACGTTTCCGGCCATGTGGACATTGATCGTCCACGCCGATGCGTCGTCCCACCAGAGAGTGTTAGTTATGGTAACGCCGCCATCGGCATACGGCTTCGGGACTGCCGTCCTGTCTGCGTACCCAACGAATCCATCCGAGTCGTCCCAGGTTCCGTCGCGCCGGAGGAGCCCACCCTTGACCAGATACGTCGAACCGGTTCCGGTCGGACCTTTGGAAAGATAGGCGACGCGGATCTTGTCAATGATCGCACCTTCCGGCATGTTAGGTTCGAACTTGGAATAACTTCCGTGAAGCTGGTACGCCTTCCCACTTTGAACCTGACCCATAAGGCAAGCGGCGTTATAGGGCGAACTTGCACCAAGGTCGTTGACGAGCTGGATCGACATCGTTGCGGAGTGGGCGGGCACGGTCGACTGATGCGGCCACGCTTCGAATATCTCTTCGAGTCCCACGAGGGCTACACGTCAGGGTCGAGTGGTGGCTCGATGTCAGGCGGAGCAGCCGCGATGCCTTTGCGACGGTATCGAATATGGGTGTCCGGCTCGGCGGAACCGGGGCCACCCAGCACATCGAACTCCGTGCCGAGCTGGGTAAAGTTCTCGATGATCGAAGGGTCTGCCAATACGGCAGCTTCGACTTCTTTCGGTAGTCGGAAATCCCATTGCACGATGTCGAGGATCTTCCCATTGCGAAGTGGGAGATCGTTATTCAGTAGGAAGCGGGTGCCGATCGCGTTCGTCCTAGCCCGTGTGAAGTCTGGGTGCTTCGGCGTTGCCGTTGCCATGAAGACGCTCGCCTCGATTCGATCCCCAACGCGCCGCTCGATCGTGATGTTAGAAAACGGCACACCACCGATCCATTCGTTCGTCGTCAGGTCACGACACGCGAGAAACGCCTGAGCCTTGATGCGAAGCGGATCCGTGATGTATTCGCGATCTCGCCCTTCGTCTTCGAACTCCTCCAGAGTCAGCCCTGGGTTATTGGCAACCGCACGCGCGTACCGGGCTGCCCGTCGTATCACTCGGCGGTCGTCCGATCCGTCGAGCGGATGGCAGGGCGGAAGGTTGCCGGGGAGCTGCGCGAGTCGCCTTCGCTGCTGGTCGCACCACATATCGAAGACAATTTGCTGTTGGCGCGGAGCGAGGTCGCGCATATCCGTGTAGCGGCGGTTGAGCCGTGGAATCACGAAGGGCTCTATGATCGCGATCGTATCTCTCGGCACGTTTCCCCGTCCCTTGTCCTTGGCTTTTTTGTCCTTGGGCTTCTTGTCCTTGGACTTTTTATCTTTCCCGCCCATGACATGCCTCTTACGACATCGTTACCACCAAAGCGCCCACGCCAAACTGGAATACCTCGGTAGCGGCGACAGCGATAGGAGCGGTCAACGCGCCGTGGTAGAGTAGGTTCCCGACAGTTAGCGCGTCAAAAATACCAACATGCGTGATCGTCCCCCAACCTCCGGCCCCCGCTTGCGGAAAAGTAATCGTACTCGCATTCGACGCCGTTCCCGCCACAGCGGTTACCGTCCAATCAGCTGTTACGATAACTCGAGCGTAGGCCACTCCGCCCCCGTCGGACACTTCATTGCCAAGACCGCCCGTGTCGTCCGGTCCCGGTGTCGTGAACAGCGCAACATACGTGCTTGCTGGTTCCGCATACGGAATGGAGTTCAGAACTGCATTCAGAACCGCCGCCTCTAGAAAATCTGATGCTGCCATAACTGTCTCCTACCCTTGTCCCGGCATCGTCGCCAGTTTTGCTTCTAGCTCGGACGTGTCCTCGCCGTCAGCCTTTTTCTTGTTAATCTCGGCTCGCACGAACTCTTTGTCCAAACTCTGCTGGAAGCCGGGGCTCATGGGCGGGAGACCGCGCCACCCCTTACTTCGGTACTGCATCATCTTTCATATCCTCGTTGGGGTCGTTGCTGGCCATCAAACTAACAAGGGCGGTCAGGTCGATCTCCTTCGCAGGAGACAAGCCCATGATCGATCGAATCTCGTTGATCGCCGGATCGTCAGGAGCCAGCATCGCACCAGCTGCGGACATGGACTGCAGGGTAGCTGCCATCGCTTCAATGTCCTGGTACGCGATCTGCGCGGTCCTGAACTTCGGCATGAGCTTCACGTCCCACCCGTTGATGCGGAAGAGCGTCTTGATGACGTCGTTCTGCATCGCCCATCGAATTTCGCCCAGAGAGCTGTCGACCATGAGCGCAAAGTTGTCGCTCTTCTGCTTCGACATCGCGAAGGAGCCCGCACTGGTGGAACCAAGCATCAGCTCTTCGACGCCCATGATCCGCGCCATCTCCTGATTGAGGCGCTCGATTGCAGTTGCGACAGCCACCGCGGAGTCTGCACTGCCCGACGTCATCGTCTCGATGTCCCACTGGCGGTTGGCTGTCGGAGTCTGCTGCTCACCGGTTCCCGCGTAGACCGCGGAATCCAACATGAGCCCAGAGTTGGGGCGGCGGGCGTGGTCCGTCAGGAATCCGATCAACGCGGAGGTCGCTGCGACGGCCTGCTCCTCTGTGATCTTGCCCGCGGTCACGTTCATTTGGATCTGCTGGAGGGGCGCGCGAATGATCGGCACACCCTGGAGATCCATTTCGTAGCCGTAGGTCTCGAGCCGCTGCAACTCTGCGAGCGTTTCAGCTGGCTTGGTCAGTTGGCGGAGAATCCCGAGACCCTCAGGTGTGTCAGCCAAGGCATCGTCCACAACGTAGATGGTCTTGGAGCGAGGTAGGTAGGTGAACTCGAAGTTATTCGGGTTCTTCTGCACGCAGCCAACGACGTTGCCGTCGGCCTCCGTGTCCCACTGCTCGATTGTGTTTTGTGGACGCGAAGCGATATCGAGCAGACCGAATGATCCGTCCTCTTCTCGCTTCGCCGTCCACTCCTGTACCGAGAATCCGTAGAATCGGTACATACCTGCTGTACGGATGACGCGGGACCAAGGTCGCCGCAGTCCGTGCATGATCTCGAATACCTGATCGGACATGCGTTTTGCTTCGTCCGTATCGTCGGCCGGGTCCAACGTCCAGCTGGCTTTGGCCAGGAGGTTGAGGTAATAGCGCGCGCCCGCGGCGATGATCGACGTATTCGCGATCATGTCGGCCCAGGTCACATAACGTTGCTGCCCCTGCAGCTTCGTGTTCTTTTCATCGCTTTGGACGTATCCACCCACGACGCGGACGCCCGACGTCCCTCGAATGCCCGTTGGGTTCGGGTTCTCGGTGCGGGAGACTTCGCGGGGCGCTCGCGCACCACTCAGAAATTCAACGGCCATCTAGACTCCTCGGTTGAGTGGGATGATCATCGGCGCTGCGCCGACGACTGCGATCTTCTGCATCGTCAAGCGCATCATCGCGCGCGACAGTGCATCGGCCTGATCCTTGTACTCACCGTTGGGAAATAAGCATAGCTCATTGACGAGCGAGTCGTTCCATGGGGCTCGGACCAGATACAAGTTGTGAGCCTCGCACTGCGCCATCGCCGGTCGCGCGCGCTGCTCCTTCGATCCCGACTCTGGGCTCGACCACGCCTCGTAGCCTGCGAGCGAATCGATGAAGCTCGATTTCTGGAATTTCCCGGCCTGACCAGGATCCTGCGGGATATCGACCTGGACGGCGTGCCCATCTGCCATAGTCGTGTCGAGCAGCGCCTGTTCCACTGCGTACGGGCTCAGCTTCTCGCGGAGCACGTCGAGGATCACAAATCCGCCCTTGAACCGACCGAGCTTCAATCCGACGGTATACGGGCTCTTTTTCCGATTCGAGCCGGCGAAATCCCATCCGCGCACGATCTCGCGGCATTGCGGCGCGATATCCAGGTACTGGAAGTCCGCGCGGCGGAATGCGCCACCCCCGCGAGGCGCCGGTCGCTGTTGGAGCTGGCCAGCCTCCGCGTAGGAGCCTCCCCACGACTGGAAGGCCAGCTTCAGCTCTTCGACCGATTCGAACGAGAATCGATCTGGCCACAGCAGCTCATCCTCGATGACCCTCCAATCCTGGCACCAGACCAGCTTGAATTCGGGCGCCCAGTTGGCGGGCACGCGCGTCAGCTCAGATCCGTCGGCCACGTTCCGGCGCTCTTCCAGTTCGTCTTCGGTCAGCCACTCAGGAAGCGCCATTCCCTCTGTGATGAATTTGCAGCGGCGCTCGGGCGGGACGTCCTTCCTGGGCACGACCGAGAACGACCGGGTCCGCGATTCGAAGTTCATCGGCAAGCAGAGGTGCTCGTAGTCGAGTTCTTTGGAAAGGATCAATCCACTCACATCGCGCTCGTGGATGCGCTGCATGATGACGACTATCGCCGACTTCGATGGCTGGTTGAGACGTGTGGGTAGCGTTTCAGAGAACCATCGGAGGGCATCCTCTCGAACAACCTCGGATTCCAAATCCCTGACAGCATGAGGATCATCAAGAATGATACGATCACCACGATGGCCAGTGAGTCCACTGCCAGTAGACGAAGCCTGCCGCCAACCCGTGCGATCGTTCTCGTACCGTACCTTCGCATTCTGATCTCCCTTGAACTGCCACAGCTCGCCCCAGTTCTCTTGATACCACTCGGACAGCGCCAGATCGCGCGAGCGGATGTGATCACGGATCGGGAGCGCCTGATCGTACGCGCAGGTGATGTAGCGATACGTGGGCAGCTTACCGGGGCCCCATTCGTACATCGGCCAGAACACCGAGGTCGACATCGACTTGGTACACCCAGGCGGCACGTTGATCAGCAGCCGGCGGATCTCGCCATCGGTCACCGCCTGGAGGTGTTCGCAGATCGCTTCGACCGCGTTTCCGTAAACGAAAGCCGCACCCGGCTCGAGCGCGTGCCACCCGGCCTTCATGAACTCCAACAGGCTCGCGGCAGCATCGGCCTTGTCCAACTCGCGCTGAGTGGACATCGGGTCGCGCAGCAGCGGGATCAGGAGTTCGAGGTCGAGGCTCATCGAGGCACCAAGCGGCAGCGAATGTGCTCGAGCCACTCGTGGAATTGCTGGTCTTCCAGGAAGCTTCGAACGACCTTGGCATCGTTGATGATGATCTGGTCGAACTGATGGCCGGCAAGTGCGTTGCCGATCGTCGAGAAGCGCATGATCCCACCCTTGTCGTTGGTGATCGTTTGGGCGTTGTGGCGGGTCAGCTTGAAGTCGGGATCGAACTCCTCGATGTTTTCGATGGTCTGGCGCATCAGCCAAGATGCGTGTTCACCGCGGAAGGTTGCGACATGAATCTTGTGCTCGGGAGCGTTGTTGGTCGTCCACTTGGCCGCGGTCCACCATGTGGCGAGGTAATCCAAGGCGAGGTCTTCGTGGCAGATCGCCATCTGGTCGTTGTGTCGGAATTCAATGTCCAGGTCGATCTGGTTATCACTCGGGAAGCTGAGACGAGGGCGCTTCGATTCTACGAATTTTTTTATGGAATTTTGGCGATTCATTTTTTAGAATTTTCCTATCGATTGGCGTAACGCAAATGCGCAGTCTGCACGCAACAAGCTAGCAATTCTCACGCAAGTTGCACATTACTTGCTTGTTAGCTGCGCATTTTGCCTATTCCCTGCACACTACATACACATGCATTGCATATGAGTTGCGTATGTTGCACATGAGTTGCAACTAATTTGCACATTACATGCTGCCTTGCTGCCTATGTTGCACCCCACATGCTTCTAAGCTGCACCCTATTGCACTCCTGTTGCGCATGCTTGCAACATAGTTGCACATAACATACATATAGCCTGCTCCTTACTTGCCTACGTTGCACACTACTTGCATTCATCATGCCAGAAGGTGCTTGTGTGATGCACTCTCCATGCCCATATGCATGCCTGTTGCATGTTTGCTTCTAGAAGGTGCTAGCAGGTGCGTGCTGCATGCATGCCCCTTGCCTATAGGTGACCCCCTGTTGCACATGCCCCCTTGTTGCACACCCCCTTCTAGCAGGTGCCCCTTAGTTGCACCCCTTCTGCACAGGCGCCCTTCTGCGCATCCCTTGCTAGAAGGTGCTAGCACGATGCGCTCAAGTTGCGCGTCTGGAAGTTGCCTGTTCCCTGCTGCCATGCGCATATTGCGGCAACTCGAAGTTGCGCCCCATTTTCTAGAACCTGCTAGCACGATGCGCTCAAGTTGCACATGCACGTTAGTTGCCGGTCGGTTGCTAGAAGTTGCGCGCAGCTGCGCATTGCCGCTTTGCTGCACTGCGCATTGCCGCTTTGCTGCACTCGAGTTGCCGCCTTTTGCCTACCGCTGCGCTTGCACATCAATTGCACTCGAGATGCCTTCGTTCTGCATGTCCTCTGCCGTAGGCAACAAACCGGCAAGCTCGCTGAGAACAATGCGCAACGCCGCTCGTCCCTCAGGGGAAAGCTTTTGCACGAGAGTTGCGTCTAAGCTGCTGACACCCGAATTCCGTTCCGATGGTAAGTCTCCAACAATACGGTCACCACGGTCTATGAGTTTAGTAAGCAACCCATCGGCAAATTGTGTGATGTGACCTATTGCCTCACCATCGCGATTGAAGCGCGCTACTTGCACACCATCTACCGCTCTACGGGTAGCTTCCTGCACAAGCGAATCACGATACCTGCTTACGGCTTCCCGCACAGCTGCGCCAAAGTCAGGCACTCTTGCCGCATAGACGCGTGCGATCTGCGTACTGCACCCGCATACATCGGCAGCTCGTGCGAGTCCACCGTGCAACTCTACTTCGAGGAGGTACGTCGCGCGCGCAGGCGCTTGGAAAGTTGTAGGCAAGTAACCGGCAGATGTGTCGCGGGCTCGCTCAATCGCTTCTAACACCCCCAACTGGCGAGCGCGCCTATCCTCCACAATTGCCGATTCATCGTCTCTCATCGTCTCAGGGATAGCCCAGGGGCGAGATTAGGCCAAATCATAAAAACACCCTAAAATCACCAGTAACAATTTACGCTAACATGTATCCTGTCTCCTAACTACCTGTTTTATATAGTCTTTTAGAGTAACAAGAGTAAATAGAGTATATATCACATCGTGTCGCAGAACGTATGCAACAACCAACCGCCCATGCGCAGTTCTGACGCACACGGAATGCAAAGTCTTACCCGTACACGATCAGACACGCAACTAGCGCCGTAACTCACCGTTAACACTCACGAATTCGTGATCGAATAGGTAATCCCTACCCATGTCTACCCATGCGCCACACGCAACTCGAGCGCATCCAATGTGCAAGTGCCCAGATCCGTCACTCTCGATCGCAAATTGCGTCACCCCACGGGACGTAATACGCAACTCGTGAGCAACTGTAGTGTCTGCCCTACGCACCAAACCGGCAACTCGAGCAACGCCCAGGCACCCGACACGCAACTCGAGTGCATCTGCGCGCTTGGCACAGCGTCTGCATTATCACTCTATCATGAACGATATAAACCAACTTCTGAAGCTGCGCAAAGGACTGCAGAGCATAGTGCTCGTCGACCCGAAGGCGCAGCCTAAATTGGCGGCAGTCAACGCGCAGATCCGCGAACTGCAAGCCAGGAGCAACTAATGAGCAACTGTCAAGAGTGCAACTCACCGGCAACTGAGGAGAGCGGATTGTGCTTCTCATGCGCAGAAGAATTTGCGTGCATGTTGCACGATCTCCAAGCGGAATTTCCTGAGTATGCAACCGGCATCGATCCGGCAAGTGCATATCGTGCGCGAAAGGATGGCAACTCATGAGCAAATTACAGCCGATGTATAAAATTGAACTTCTAGCGGAATGGGACCGACTCGTCGAGAACCGGCAAGTAGAGCGCAACTCACAGGAAGATTGGAATCAGTTCGTCGACGACTGGGAAGAAAACACCGGCAGCCCGTACGCAACTAGTGCGCGCCCGATGAGCAAAGTCTGCTCAGATTGCGGCGAGCATGACGCAACGCGTGGGCATATGGGATGTCAATACCCACAGGAGTGCAACTAATGCGCAACTTCAACGCTCGACTAGTTGCGCCTTTGTTGCGCATCACCGGTTACAGGTTCTCTAAACATTTCCGCTGGGGCACGAATTTTGGTCACCGCGTCACATATCGGCTGATTTCCACTGTGGACGCAAATATCCGCGCTGATGGTAACGGTGCGATCCTTGACGGGGTACGCAACTCATGAGCAACTCTGTCCCTCATTG